>ERZ825670.27-NODE-27-length-207350-cov-18.188746_pt1 | contig 207350 bp, 188 predicted proteins | sample MGYA00519929_ERZ825670 | MGnify/ENA primary metagenome ERZ825670 (study PRJEB31778, sample SAMEA3449207) | human gut metagenome | biome: human gut; feature: human-associated habitat; material: faeces | place: United Kingdom | collected 2010/2012 ...
CGTTTACAGTGTGGACTACCAGGGTATCTAATCCTGTTTGCTCCCCACACTTTCGAGCCTCAGCGTCAGTTAAAGCCCAGTTGGCCGCCTTCGCCACCGGTGTTCCTCCGAATATCTACGCATTTCACCGCTACACTCGGAATTCCGCCAACCTCTACTTCACTCAAGATGAACAGTTTCAACTGCAGTCTACGGGTTAAGCCCGTAGTTTTCACAGCTGACTTGATCACCCGCCTGCGCTCCCTTTACACCCAGTAATTCCGGACAACGCTTGCCACCTACGTATTACCGCGGCTGCTGGCACGTAGTTAGCCGTGGCTTGCTCCTTAGCTACCGTCATTATTCTTCACTAAGAACAGAAGTTTACAATCCGAAAACCGTCTTCCTTCACGCGGCGTTGCTGCATCAGGCTTGCGCCCATTGTGCAATATTCCCCACTGCTGCCTCCCGTAGGAGTCTGGGCCGTGTCTCAGTCCCAATGTGGCCGATCAACCTCTCAGTCCGGCTACTGATCGTCGGCTTGGTAGGCCGTTACCCCACCAACTACCTAATCAGACGCGAGTCCATCCTTCAGCGATAAATCTTTGGTATTTCGATCATGCGGTCAAAATACATTATGCGGTATTACCGTTCGTTTCCAAACGCTATCCCCCTCTGAAGGGCAGGTTACTCACGCGTTACTCACCCGTCCGCCACTCAGTCATATCATACTTCATCCGAAGAATCCGTAATCAAGCTTCGTTCGACTTGCATGTGTTAAGCACGCCGCCAGCGTTCGTCCTGAGCCAGGATCAAACTCTTAAAACTATTGTATTAACACACCCTTGCGAGTGTACCAATCAAATCTTAAAAATCTGAGCTTCTCTCATTTCAAACTCTAACGTTCAAAATTACTGTGTTCGTATCTTTCGATACGCAGTACTGATAAAACTCTTTTAGAATCTTATCGGGTTCCTTACTTTCTCGTCGTTGTTTAATTTTCAAGGTCCTTAACCAGCCTTTCGGCCGGCCGCTCTTCTCTCGAGCGCTTAGCTATAATACCAAAGTGCAAGGCAAAAGTCAACACTTTTTTTCAAGTTTTTTCAAGTTCTTTCACACTCTGCCGAGCGTTTCTCAAAATCCTTTATTATTTATATACATTATATACAGCAGAGAAAAGCGCACGGTATTCGCCGTGCGCACCAATCAGAATTCCATTTTATCATATAAACAGGTTTGACTTTTCTTTGGAAAAAAATTTGAAAAACTTTGCCAGCCCTCTGCCAACTGCCGGTATTCTACCCGAAAGTCATACACGGTAAAGCCCCCGTCATTATAGGTGATCCACTTGGCGTCCGGCTCAAAACCGAAGCTGCGTGTGTTGCAGTAGGCCACTGCCGTGCCGCCGATCAGCAGTATCGTGCACAGCAGAAGCAAAATGGGGGTTGGGTGTTTCTTCATAACGCCTCCTTATTTTTCATAATCCTGGATGACCCGGGCCAAGGCGATGGCAAACAGCCGAGCGGAATAGCAGGCTTCGTCCAGGGTGTTGCCGTCTGTGCCCACCTCCAGCAAAAAGGAATTGCGGGTCATATCCATATTATACTTACGCTCGGAAAAGAGAATAGGGCGCATCAGCCCCGGGTACTGTTTCTCCACTTGCTGCTGCACTGCCAGGTCAAAGCGCAGATTGTATTCCCAATCTGGGAAGTTCTTGACCCGATTGTATTCGCACCCGGCAATGATCATCATCCGGGCGGCCTTCTTACCCTTGATCTTGGCGGTAGGCTTCACCTTGGTCTTATTATCGTATGTAATATCGTCCCGGTGCACATCAATGGTGATCTCTATGGACGGGTACTTCTCCAAATACCCCGCCACCGTCTTGCGGGAGTGGTCGTAGGCGCCGGAGTAGTCCTTGTCATGGGTGGTGCGGTCGTGCACCACGCCGATCCCGCACTTTTCCAGATACGCGCAAAGTTCGTCCCCGACCCGCACCATATTTTGGGTACTGCTGTCGCTGCGCAGGTCGGTGGACTTGGTATAATAACCCGCGTCCAGGAGGGTGTAGCCCTCTGTGGTGTGGCTGTGATAGATCAGCACCGTCGGCTTGGCCGCATTGGGCACGGACAGGGCCGCCTTCTGTTTAAGGAGTGCCTCTATGTCCGGACGATAAAACGAAGCGGGGATCTTGCTTTGAATTGCCAGCGAACCGAAAGACAAGATCGTCCCCCCGCCCTGGTAACTCTCCTCGCTGGTTTTGCCCACCTGCTTTTGGCTGCCGATCACTTTTTTCTCTTGCTGCATCAACTTGGCCACATCCGCCGGGGTCTCGGTAATGTGCGCATAAGGGTCGCTGTCCTTCCCTGAAATGGGGTGCATTGCCTGAGCCTCCCGGGTCGCGGTAGTCTTAGTATGCGTCGTTTGCGCCGATTTTATAGTAGAAAATTCTGTATTTATTTTGCTGCTGAAATAGGTGGGCGAAAACACCGCCGCCACCCGCTGACCCACCGCGCCGACGGCAGAGATCCGGGGTGCCGCGCTCACCAGCACCGCCGTGACCAATACCGCCGCCGCAATATTGCAAAAGAAGGCCGCCCGTTCTTTTTTCATATCCAGCTCCTTTGGCTTCGTCCTGCTTCTATTCTCATATAAGAATATGCACGCCGGCGCCGGATTATCCCACCAGCGTGTACAGATCCCGGGGCTGCAAGTGCCGCTGGAGGCACACATTGATGGACATACCCAGCAGCTTGGCCCCCCGGTTGATCAGCTGGTCAATCTCTCTGGGGGTCACATACATTTCCTCCGTCGTACCGCCCAACACCCGACTGCTGACCACCGTGGGAATACCCAGTGCCACTACCGGCACGCCCAGCACCCGAGCACTGATCTCCCGCCGATGATTGCCCACCCCGGAGCCGGGGGCAATGCCTGCATTAGACAGCTGCACCGTGGTGCCCAGCCGATCCGCCGACGATGCCGCCAGCGCGTCCACCACAAGCACGCAGTCCGGGTGCACCGTATGGACCATACCCGCCACCACCTCGGCGCTCTCCATACCGGTGTTGCCCAGCACCCCGGTGGTAACGGTAGACACATCCGTCAGTGGTCCCAGCGCCCGGCGCAGTTCTCCGGCAATGTGACGGGTGGCCAGCACATAGCGGTTGGTCTCCGGCCCCAACGCATCCGCAGTGATGGCGGTGTTGCCCACCCCGGCGACCAATACCCCGGTGGGGTGATCCGGCAGCAGCCCCCGCAGCAAATCGGCGATCCGCTCCAGCCGCCCATCAAACAGCTGAGTCTCCTGCGCCATGGGCGACACCCGGTAGGTGATATACTTGCCCACCGGTTTGCCCAGGGCTTTTTCGCCTCGGGCGTCCAGCACTTCCACCACGGAAATGCCATCCTGCTCCCGCACTTTTACGCCGGGCAGCACAGTTTTTCGCTGATTTTCATAGCTTTCCAGTGCCAAATCTGTGCGATTTTCCATATTTTTCACCTGATTTTTATAGTTTTTCAATAAAAGTATGTCCAAAAAGAAAAAAATACTTGCATTTTAGATTTGCGTGTGCTATGATGTTTAGGCATTAAAAAGAAAACGGGGCTATGCCCTTCTACCTAATCCACCGCTAAAGGAGTGAAAACCATGCCCAACATTAAGTCTGCTAAAAAGAGAGTCAAGGTCAACGCTGTAAAGGCCGCCAACAACAAGGCCCGCAACACCGCCCTCAAGACCGCCATCAAGAAGGCAAATGCCGCTATTGATGACAACGCTGAGGACAAGGCCCAGGCTGTGCAGTTTGCCTGCAAGAAGATCGACCAGGCCGCTGCCAAGAACCTGCTGCACAAGAACACCGCAGCCCGCAAAAAGAGCAATTTGGTCAGCAAACTGAACCGCGCATAAGCGCCGACACTCGGTTTCTATCGAATTTTCGCTTCCTGCATTTGCAGGGAGCGTTCTTTTTTTGTCACCGGCCGCGGCTTTTGCGAAAGTAGACATCTTTCTGCTGTTTTGGCGCTTGACTTTGCCGCCAAATCCATTTATAATAGAAACAGATTTTATAAGGGGGTTCATTATTATGAATTTCAAAACGATCCTGAAAGTCATTAGTGCCATCGTTGCCATTGCAGGCGTGGCCGTTGCCGTATATCTTGCGATCCAGAAGCTGACTGCTCCCAAAGAGGCAGAGTATTTCGACGACAGCGACTTCTTCGAGTGCGATAACGATCTGGAGATCGTAGAGACTGCCGCTGCAGACACCCAGGTGCAGGAAAAGGCAGAGCCGGCTGAGAAAAAGGCGCCCGCCAAAAAGAGCGCACCTAAGAAAAAGGCACCTGCTAAAAAGGCTGCCAAATAAGCAAAACACAATGCAATGAGGGGATGGCTTTCGCCGTCCCCTAACTTTTTTTGGAGGTATTCTATGTATTCCTGCGGATTGGTGCTGGAGGGCGGCGGCAACCGTGCCATTTACACTAGCGGCGTGCTGGACGCCTTTATGGATCAGGGGATCACTTTCCCTTATGTGATCGGCGTGTCGGCAGGCAGCTGCAATGCTGTGTCTTACATCGGCAAATGCCGGGGTCGTCAACATGATATTTCCATTCAGTACAGCGGCGACAAACGCTTTATGAGCCTGGAAAACATGATAAAGAACGGCGAATTCTTAAACGGTGAGTGGTTGTTTGGGGAATTAAGCTACGATTTGTCCCCCTTGGACCAAGAGGCCTATGACCGGGCGAACACCACCTTGTGCGTGGTGGTTACCAACGCCCTCACCGGCAAGGCGGAATATATGTACCCCAAGGACTTCCACAAACGGGGCTGCCCCATTCTGCGGGCCAGCTGTGCCCTGCCCGGTGCCACCAAGGGGGTTGTGCTGGGCAAAGACCGGTACTTTGACGGCGGAGTCACCGACTCCATTCCCCTGGCTCGCGCCTACGAGGACGGGTGCCAAAAGGCCGTAGTGGTGCTTACGCAAGATCGAAATTATCAAAAGCAGCCTATGGGTCATGAGCGCCTGATTCGCCGTATATTCCGCAAATATCCGCTAATGACCCGGGCGATACTGAACCGGTATAAAATATACAACCGCCAACTGGAAACCGTGTGGGACGCCCAAGGCCGAGGCGATGCCTTTGTGATTGCGCCGGACCATCCGCTGCACTGCCCCACCTTAGAGCGCAACACAGACAAGCTGGAGCAGATTTATCAAACCGGCTACCGCAATGCCATGGAGCAAATGGACGCGCTGAAGGCGTTTTTAGCCAAGCCGTCTCCTTTTACAGAAGCCAAATAAAAATGCCCGACAGACCGTTCTGTGGCCTGTCAGGCAATAAAATCCCCTGTATGCCAAGCGGCACGCAGGGGATTTTTGTTTGTTATTTTGCTTTCACTGCGGCAGCTTGGGCAAAGCCGTCCTTGGCGTCACCCTGTGGCGTAATCTCTACCGTGTCGCCCTTTTGCAGCAGCAGCACCTGCATACAATCGGTGACCCGGATATAGTAATACACGCCGTCCACCTGCAAGTAATAAACGGTGTTGCCGTCGTTTACCGAGGACTTAATGTCCGTAATCTTGCCGGTAACCGTCTTGCTGTCTGCAGGCGCAGACGGCTTTGCAGACGGCTTTGCCGCACCGCCGGTCTGTTCTCCGCCGGCAGTGGCAATCTCTGCCTCATCCTTTACATAATCCGCTGCGTTCACTGTCTTGGCGATCCAGCCCTTGTCCTTCATGGCGTTGATATAGTTCTCCACCGCCGTATTTAACGCCTTGGCGTCACTGTTGGTATCAATCAGACCGGTGCCCACCACCGTCTTATCCTCCAGGCTGACTAACGCATAGCCCTTGACGGTGTTGCTGTCGCCGTACAGACTCATAAAGTAGGAGGGCTGGCCCTCAATATCCAGCAAAATGGGGAATGTGGCTGCATAACCAAAGTTCTGCACCGCATCCTGGGCAGACTCCATAGCAGAGGTTTCAATGGCACCGCCGTTCTGGTAATACCGCACCTCCTTGGTGCGCTGGTTGCACAGGATAAAGCCGAAGTTGGAGGTATCCGTCTTAGAGGAAGTAATGCCGGTATAAACCCACACATCATCGTCCATGGCAATATAGCCGTTGCCGCTGGAGGCCACATTCACATCGTTCTGGAAGATAATCGAGTTCCAAAAGCCCTTCTTCAGCTTACCGTAATAGTTGTACTGCTCGATCAGCAGCTGGTCACTATACACCACATCAATCCAGTTCAGGCTCTTGTCCTTGCGCACGGTGTCAATGGGATAATACTTGCTTTCGCCGCTGAGCGCGTCCGTTACAATGGCGCCCTGCACATCCGTGCCGCCAAACAGACCGATTTTCTTGGTCAGGGACGCCGTCACCCAATAGGGGTGACCGCTCTCGTCAATCTCAAAATTAGGGGTATCCAGCAGCTTGGTCGGGTACTGGAACCGCAGGTGACGAATCAACTTTTCATTAAAATACTCCGCCGGGGAATACTGAATACCGCTGCCGAACTGCTCCACACAGTTGACCACAGTAACCTTTTGGCTCACCACATCAATCAGAATATACGCGGGCAAGCCGTTTTTGGTATTGTTGACCCACTTGAATACATCCGCATATTGCAGGCTGGCCACACGGCAGGGCACGCCCCGGTAGTTGATCTGCGTGGTGGCGTCCGCAACCACATACTGGCTCTTGTACTGAGACAGAGAGCCCAACTGCTGGTCTGCCAGGGTCTTGGCCCGAGAGGCGTCGATCCGGGGCACCTCATCATAGCTGATGTCGGAGAAATCCCGGTCAAAGTCGCTGTTCTGCACCGTCATTAGATCGCTGTAAGCGGAAGCACGGAAGATGGTGGCACCTACCAGGAAGCCCACCAGCATCACCACAGCGATCACCGCCACAATAACCACCGGTATCAGGGTCTTTTTCTTCACATATTCCAGGCGCTCCGCCTTCTTGTTGGCCCGGCACACCAGGAAAAAGGACCCGGCAAATACCACCACCAACAAGATCAAAAACAGATACAGCTGGGTGTCGTGCACATTCAGTGCCGGCAGCATCATATAATAGGCAATGCCGCCCACCACCGCAGTGATCAGGGCGCACAGCAGCAGCCGCAAGGGCATTTTGCCCGGCTTGACCACCGCCTGCACTTCATCTCGCTTGGGCCAGGCAAACTTGGACTTAAAATCATTCAGTACCTCGTCTGCATCATAATTATAATTGGGTATTTTTTCGCTCATTCTATTCTCCTTAATATAAGGGATACGCCCCTGAGGGTGCGTTCCACTTCATTATACAGGATAACCGCCGTCAAAGCAACATAAATCCGCAGTGAATTTATTCCAACCCATACGCCGTACCGATCGACCTATGTTTATGCCGCCCCGAAAGCAAAAAATCCCGCACCCGGGGGTGCGGAATTTTTTTGCTTTTTGTAAAATCGGAACAGGTGTTTACGCCCTGGTAACGCCCTTGCTTTCCTGCATGTACTTTTCGCTGGCAGGTGCAGACCACTTCATGGTAACATCCACGGTGGCGTTCTTATCACGGATTACCGTGATGCAAGCGTGAGATACAACCACATGAGCTTCCATCACATAATCGGCCTTGGTGATCTCCTTGGTCTTGGTGTTGATGGTCACGGTAGCGGTACCGCCGTAGTAATTCACCTTGCAGTTATCGGCAGTAGTGCCCTCGGACCAAGACAGCACGGTGATGTTGTCCACGGTGGAATCGATGGCGCCCAAAGACTGGAACATATGACCCTGTGCGTCCTTACCGGGTGCACTCATGTTTACATACTTGGGCTGCATCTGCAGGGTGATGGTGCCGTCGCCATTGTCCTTCACATTGGCAGTCACCAGATCATCAGCCACCAGGCGGCTGGTCTGCAGGGACTCGCCCTTGCCGTCCCACTCGTCCGTATCCAGCTTAGGATCTCTGTTGGTGGAGGGAACCAGACCGTTCAAACCGGGCTTGTAAATGGGCTTTACGATACCGGGAACCATGTTGTTGATGGTCTTATTCACGCTGCCGTCAATGGCAATGTCATGTACATTCAGATCCTCTTCGCAAAGCATCTTGTAGTAGGTCTGGGTCTGGCCTTTATCGTCCTTATACTGGGCGGTCAAGGTCTTGGTGTAGTCGTAAGCCTGCTTGTAATAATCAGCAACAGCGGCCACATCCTTAAACTCAACGCCGCCGTAAGTACCGGCCTTGAATTCCTCAATAACGGGCTTATCATAATCCGCTTCACTGGTACCAGCGTCTTCCTGACCCTTGGTCTTCCAGCTGCCGTCCTTCACCTCATTGATTGCCTGGATCGCGCCGTCGGTTACATAGTTGATCTTTGCACAACCGGCAAAGCAGCCAACGATCAGTGCAACTGCAAGCACCAAACCGAGGCCCTTGAATGCGTATTTCTTCATACGTATAGTTTCCCCTTTCAAAAGTCGAAATCCGTTTTACAAAAACGTACATATAAAATTTATATTAAATTTACCAAAAAGTCAAGCCCCATTTACAAAATTAGTGTTTAATTTTTCATATCGCCTGTATTTTTAACATATTTATTGCGATTTGCACGGCAGTGTGCTATACTTTTGTGTAGATGGGGGCATTTTTCGCCCCTGTTCATCAAGCGAAAATCAACAAGCGAGGTTTCAGATATGAGATGTAAAAATTGCGGAGCGGAGAACGATGACAGCCGCTATATCTGCGAAGTATGCGGTTCCCCCCTATATGATGAAAATGAGCTGAGCGCACAAGCAGATCAGCAGCCTGCCGGCGCAACACCCGACGGCGCACCTGCACCTGCCCCCCGGCCGAACCCGGAGGAAGATAAAAAGTTGCAGCAAAAGAATAAGCAGAGCATGATCATCATCATCGTGTTATGCGTGGTACTCATTGCCGTGGTGGTGGGTATCATCATCGCCGTGGCCTCCGGCCATCACGACAAGGAAACCACCACGGTGCCGGACACCTCCGTCTCTGTCCCTGTTAGCGACGACCGGGACTATACCAATAACAATTATGTCACCGAGAAGCCGGCGGAAACCACCACCGAGAAGCCCACGGAGACCACCACGAAGAAAGAAACCACCACCAAAAAGCAGACGACCACTACCCAAGACAGCAGCGTGCGGGTAAATGTACGCACCCAGGGCGGCGGCAGCGTCACCGGAAGCGGCAAATATGAGGAGGGTGACAATGTGACCCTCACCGCCACCCCCAGAGACGGCTATGACTTTGACGGCTGGTATATGAACGGCGAACTGCAATCCACCGACTCCACCTATTCCTTTACCGTAGGCAGCAAGGATATGACCATCTCCGCCAAGTTTGTAGAGACGGCACCGGAGGTCATGCCCGGAGGTACGGACTGATGACCAAAGGCGATCTGGCTCGGCAAAACTTCAAGTCCGGCTATAATTGCAGCCAAGCAGTGGCTTTGGCGTTCCAAGATAAGATAGGTATGGACCCGGACACCATCGCCCGGCTCACCATAGGCTTTGGCGGCGGTATGGGTCGTATGCGTGAAGTGTGCGGCACCATCTCCGGCGTGACTTTTGTGCTGTCTGCCCTCTACGGCGATCGGCCGAAAAGCGAGGTCTACGCCATGGTGCAGCAGGTGGCAAAGGGCTTTCAGGCGGAGACCGGCTCCCTGGTGTGCCGGGTGCTCCTGGGACTGGACCCGAATGTGAAACCCACGCCCCAGGCAGAACCCCGCACGGAGGGCTACTACAAAAAGCGTCCCTGCGCCGAATTGTGCGCCCTGGCCGCCGACCTTTTAGAAGATTATTTAAAAAATATCACCTAAAAGGCTTGCATTTTGCAATGCGATGTGCTATATTATTTGAGCAAAAGCGCAGTAGTGCTTTTGCATACGCGCTGGTAGCTCAGTTGGATAGAGTGTCTGGCTACGAACCAGAAGGTCGGGGGTTCGAATCCCTTCCAGCGTACCAAAAAGCCGTAGAACGCTTTTGCGTTTTACGGCTTTTTATTATGTTTTGAGTTGTAGGGATTCGAACACGAGTGTCCAAATTTTGAGCAAAGCGAAAAAATTTGGGAGAAAGGTCCAGTGGACCTTTCAATACTGAGTGACGAGCCCTTCCAGCGTACCAAAAAGCCGTAGAACGCTTTTGCGTTTTACAGCCAGTGGCTGCTCAATCGAATAGCAGCCCTTTTGCCGGGCGGCAGCCTGCCCGGTGACACGGTACACCAAGCCACCCAAATCAGTTGGCCGGACCCCCAGCTGCGCCTGGAATTTTGAAAGAGGAAGCCGTATGAAACATAAAATTTTAGAAACCAAGAATCAAGTCAAATTACAGCTATATGAAGCATACCTGACCCGTCAGGCCATTCCGTACAAGAAAAGATACACGCCCATATCCGGCGGTTACTGCCTTTATGTTGATAAAGCCAACCTATCCCGGATAGACGGAAAAGAAGCACTTGGCGAACTATACGGCAGCGTGGAAAAATCTTACTTTGGCATTACAGACTGCCCCAACGAGAAGAAATAGCGCCCGGCAGAACCGAATACTTCCGGCTGGGCAAATTCTATCCGTTGACACCCGGTGGATCTTCTTATATAATCAAGGTAGGATGGTGTGCCCGATTTTGGCAAATCGGCGCTATGGTGGGGTGAGCAAATTTCTCTCCGCCTGCACAGCGGGGGCGGATACCATCTGCCTGCCAACGCATCCGTATTGGCTTGCCACAAACCCGCTGCACAAAATAAAAACATAAATATGGAAGGTGAAATCATGCGTACCACATCCACACCCGGCAAACAAGCCGGCTTTTGGCACCGACTGAAAAATTCTACCATGCAGACCCCCTGGCACATTCTGCGCCAGCTGGCGCTGCTGGCACCCTTGGGCACGCTGTGCCTGCCTATGTTCTACGCCGGGCACAAGAATGTATCGCTGATCACCATCATTCTCTGCCTGTCCAACCACGGTGCGGACCTGCGACCCATGATGACCGATAAAGGCTACGGCTTTGCGGTGGCAGCCGTTTTCTGCGCGCTGGTGCTGGGAATCGCGGAACTGATCTGTTCCCTGTTCACCGCGGCCAAGGGCGGCGATCGGCGGAATATGACCGCCTTTGGGATAAACGCTGCCGTCTTTGCACTGACGGCTTTTTTAGCCATTGGGTTCGGCGCCCGGGCCAAGGTCGGATTGGCGGTGACCTTTGGCATTTACCTGCTGCAATTTCTGCTGCACACCAAAGTCAGCGGCAAAAAAATACGCCCGGCTGCCGCAGGCGTAACAGCCTTGCTGGCGGTGCCCATTGTGCTTTCCCTTTGTTTCCTTTATAAGGCGCAACCGGCGCAATACACTGCGCCCGGCAGTGAGACCGATGATGTACGGACAGTCACTTTTAATGTGGCCAGTGTGTTTGGCAACCGCTTTGACGATACGGACAGTATGACCCGCTGCGCGCGCTTTGCCGCCTATATGAACCAATGCAAGCCGGACTTGATCGGCACCCAGGAAATGAACATCTACTGGTACAAAGCGCTGCAAACCACCCTGCCGGACTACGATGCCTACGGCGTGCAGCGGGGCGGTGACGCTACGGACTGGAACAGCGAGATGAATCCGGTCTTTTGGAATAAAACCAAGTACACCGCTTTAGAGAAGAACACCTTTTGGCTCAGTGAAACGCCGAACAAAGCCAGCCGCTACACCTACACGGACGAAAACGGACAGCCCGGCCAAGCCGGTTGCTACCGCATTTGCAGCTATGTGGTGCTGCAAGACCGCACCACCGGCAAACGGCTGCTGTTTCTCAACACCCACCTGGATAACGCCTCCCAGCAGGCAGCGGACTTTGGCGCCGAGGTAATCATCGAACACCTAACCGCCTTGCAGGCCAAGTACGGCAAAGATGCCGGCGTGGTGCTCACCGGTGATTTTAACGAAACGCAAGAGGACGAGGCCTACCGTCGAATCGCCGCCCGGCTGCAAGACTGCACCGACCCTGGCAAGAAAACCACGACCTACCAGGAGTGGGGCTACTGCGATACCGGAAGCGAGCCCATCGACTTTATCTTCACCAGCGGCACCGGCAGCGATTATACCGTCTTAAACGACCTGAGCGGCGGCTATGTGTCCGACCACTACGGGGTCTACGCCAACATTCGTTTGTAAATCTAGAAAACGCACCCGACCGGAAAAAGTCGAGTGCGTTCTTTTTTATTCCGCCGTTGGCGATCGTCGGTCCTTGCGCTGCAAAAGGGCAAAAGCCACCAGACAGATGGTCACGGACAAGAGAGAACCGACTGCGGTAGCCAGTCCCATCGGGAATAGGGTGCCCGGGAAGCGCAGCGAGGTCAAGTACACCCCGGGCACGCGCACCAGCGAGATGGACAGAATATTGTGCAAAAAGCTCAGCCCGGAGCGGCCACAAGCACAGAAGTATCCGCTAAAGCAAAAGTGCACGCCTGCAAAAATGCAATCGAAAATATACCCTCGCAGGTACTGCCCGCCCAGGCGCACAACCTGTGCACCGGCAGCGGTGGTATCCGAGGTGAACAGCGCCACCACCGGCTCAGAAACGAACTGAATAACTACCGTCACGATCACCCCAAAGCCCACAGATAGCAACAGAGCGTAGCGCAGGGTCTGCACCGCCCGTCGGGGATTGCCGGCACCGATACACTGGGCGCCCAGGGCAGACACGGTAGACAGCATGGACGAGGGCACCAGGAACAAAAAGCTGATGATTTTCTCCACAATACCCACGGCAGCGGCATCATTCAGCCCCCGGCGGTTGGCAATAACAGTAATAATGATAAACGCCACCTGGATCAGCCCATCTTGCAGGGCGATGGGCACGCCGATCTTTAAAATGGCGCCGGCAACCGGGCGACTGGGTCTCAGATCCGCCTTTTGCAGGCGAATGCCACTACCCCCGCGTTTTAAGAAAAGCAGGGCAACCGCCACGCTGATCCCCTGGCTTAAAGTGGTACCCAGAGCAGCACCGGTGGAGCCCATGTGCAGCGGCCCCATAAACAGGCAGTCCAGCACGATATTGCAAACACAGGCCACGGCGATAAAGTACATGGGCCGCTTGCTGTCGCCCATACCGCGGAAGATGGCGCTGATGATGTTATACGCCGTGATAAAGGGAACGCCTAAAAAGCACACGGTCAGGTAGGCCACTGTGCCCTCCACCGCTTCTGCGGGGGTAGACACCAAGCCGACCAGCGTGTGCCGCAGGATCAGCAAAATCACCGTAAGCACCAACGACAAGCCAAAAAACAGGGTAATGGTGTTGCCGGTAAAGCGCCCGGCACGCCGCCGATCTCCGGCGCCTACCGCCTGGCCGATGCAAACGGTGGTGCCCATCGCCAGCCCCAGCAACATAACGGTGAGCATGTGCATCACCTGGGAGCCAACGGACACGGCGGTGGTATCTGCCACCGTGCCAAAACGGCCGATAATCAGCAAATCTGCCATACCGTATAGCGTCTGTAAAAAATAAGAGAGCAAATACGGCAGCGAAAAGCGCCAAATGCTTTGCAGCACGCTGCCGGTGGTCCAGTTCTTTTCCATGATCGTCCTCGCGCAATAGAATGTATCTATTATATACGCCCCGATTGTGAAATTGAAAGGGACACGCAAAAAAACCGCACTTGCGTCAGGCGGTTTTGCATCCAGCAAGTATGGACAACCAGCGGCTGAAAAAATGCGGGAGCCAACCGACACACCGATTAAGTTATCGTCCAATGTGTGCCAAAAAACTGTACTGCAAGGTAAAGAAAAGACGAAGCCCATAATCGTATATCAAGTTCAAGACATATCCTTCCTTGCGCTTTGCTTTTTGTTCACATTTCTTTTATAAATCCGTGTTACAATTATGATATAATACAGTACAGAAAGAGAACACCGCACTGGGCACCGGCAGCGATTATACCGTCTTAAACGACCTGAGCGGCGGCTATGTGTCCGACCACTACGGGGTCTACACCAACATTCGTTTGTAAAGCCAAATACCATCGATCACAAGGGACTGCTCCCGCCTTTTTTTGGCAAAAAGCGATTATACGGTTCCATACCTCCATCGCTCCGCTGTTTTATGCATTTCCGTTTACAAACCGGCGGTAACATACCCATTCCTCTTGACGGTTGGCATAGCGAGAATTGCCGCGCAGATCCGGCAGACGGTACTGGCGGGCAATATACCGCCCCAAGTAGGCGGTAACGGCGGTAGCACCGGTTACATTCAGGTGATTGCCTGCGTCCCGAAAAGCGACGGCACCGTCCAATCCCATTTGATCGTACAGCAGGTTCAAATCCAGAAATTCCAATTCTCGAGCGGCTGCAAATTCCGCCACACCTCGATGGCGGGCTGCATTCCAGGAAGTTACGGTGGGCAGCTCCACTAGCAACAACTGTGCGCCGTTTTCCCGGCAAAGCTGCAAAATCCGATCCGCTGCTTTTCGGTTTTCCGCACGGATCTGCTCCCGTTCCCCGGTGTCTGCCATATAGTCCGGCATTGCCAGCCGGGTAACCTTGGTACTGTAGCGGTAGCCGTGGGTGCGACGAATAGAGGGAAAATCGCCGGGCGTCACTTGTGCACCGGTCTGCCGAAACACAGAGGCTAAATTGCGCATATCCTGTCCCAGGTGCTTCGCCCTCGTTTGACGGGCCAGCACCCGGGGCATTTCTCTTTCCTGCGGATTGTGGTCATAGAGCATATCCGTTTCCAGCACCACCAGCTCCGGAGACTGGGTGGCAAACACACGCTCCAGCAGGGCGTAAGATTTGGTCAGCGACTGACGGGCAGAGGCGTACACAGTGGCGCTATACCCTTGATTCCCCCACAGTACAGGCGGCACAAAGCCGGAATACAAATCGCTGTTGCCCACGCAGGCAATCTGTACCGTGTTCTCCGGCTCCGGCACAAAAGCATACGGATCATCTGCCGCGCGCTGCCAAGGCAGCCCATTCCCCAATAAAGAAACGCCGATCAGCAACACAGAACACCCCCGGGTCCATAAAGAACGGAACATAGAGTCACTTCCTTTCTGCTTTCTGCCCTCAGTATATCTTGCTAAAAATCAGTTCAAGGCAAGGAAAAGTAAAAAATTGGAAAAGATGCGATGCAAAAAAAGAAAGAACTTATACAAGCACAGACAAAAATCAAACGTTATCGGAGAAAAACCATGTATTTTACTTACGGCGAAAAAGAACTTGATTTTCTGCGTCAAAAGGACAAGCGCCTGGCAGAGGTGATCGACCGCATAGGGCCGGTGCACCGCACGGTGGACACGGACCTGTTCTCCGCAGTGGTGCACCACATAATCGGCCAGCAAATCTCCACCAAGGCCCAGGCCACCATTTGGCAGCGTATGTGCGACGCACTGGGCACCGTGCATGCGAAAACGGTGCTGGGCGCCGGTGTGGAGGGATTACAGGCGCTGGGCATATCTTACAAAAAGGCAGAGTACATCACCGATTTTGCCCAAAAGGTGCTGGACGGCAGCTTTGATATAGAGGCAGTTTGGTCCATGCCGGACGATGAGGCTATAAAAGCGCTTTCGTCCTTAAACGGCATTGGGGTGTGGACAGCGGAAATGATCCTGCTGTTTTGTATGCAGCGACCCAACATACTTAGCTACGGCGATCTGGCCATTCATCGTGGCATGCGCATGGTATACCACCATCGCAAAATCGACCGCAAGTTGTTTGAGAAGTACCGTCGCAGGCTCAGTCCCTATTGCAGCGTGGCCAGCCTGTACTTTTGGGCGGTGGCCGGCGGTGCGTTGCCGGACATGAAGGACTACGCGCCAAAGACAAAGAAACAAACCGGAAGGCAAAAGAAATAAGTCCGCAGCTTACGATACACAACACGATAAAAAACGAAAAGAGCCGCAGCATAACACTGCGGCCCTTTCCGTTATAGAGGATATATGATAGAAAAAGATGGAAAAAGTTTTCCCATAAGGCTCTCGCCTTACGATCTACAGTATAGAGATCATTTTTGAACGATTTTACGGCTTTTTGTGAATAAATCGTTACACTTTGAAACCTGTAAGGATTTTCCGCCTGGTGGGCGGGAATTTGGATTGACAAGCCTTTCTTTCCTTGCTATACTAAAAGTAGGATATTTTGTCGATAGGTGCGTAGTTCCCTTGCGGGGCTGTGGCGCCGCGACTGTAACTTTAGATAGAGCCGAAAGGGCAATGGTGATGGCAATGGCAAAAAACAGAGTACACTTAAAGATCGGCGGTTCCGCCTACACGGTGCTCACCGATGACGCACCGGAGTATGTGGAGGAGTTGGCCGAGGAGCTGGACAAGGAAATGCGCAGCATTATCAATGAGAACCCCAGTCTTTCCGTGACCCAAGCGGCGGTGCTCACTGCGCTGGACAAGGCAGACACCTGCAAAAAATCCACCGCTTCCTCCGACAATCTGCGTGCCCAGATCAAGGATTATTTGGAGGACAGCGCCCGCGCCCGGATGGAAGTGGATGTGGCGCGCCGTGAGATTGAGCGGCTCAACCGGGAGATCAGCTCCCTGCGTGAGCGCATTGCAGAGAATAAGTAAATATGCAATTTGAAATTTTGGCTCCGGCAGGCAGCATGGAGTCGTTAATTGCCGGTGTTCGCTGTGGCGCCCATGCGGTCTACCTGGGAGGGCAGACCTTTAACGCCCGGCGGGGCGCCGGCAATTTTTCGCCCCAGGAGCTGCAAGCGGCCGTACAGTATTGCCACACCCGCGGCGTAAAAGTTTATATGACTCTAAATACCCTGGTCAGCGACAGCGAGCTGCCCGGTGCCGTTGCGGCTGCCGGTAACGCGCTGGACGCCGGGGTAGACGCTTTTATCGTGCAAGATCTGGGACTGGCTGCCGCGCTGGCAGCTGTGTACCCGGGTGTGCATCTGCACGCCTCCACCCAGTGCAGCGTTACCACGCCTGCCGGGTTTCAAGCGCTGGAGAAAATGGGCTTTCGCCGAGCGGTCATCCCCAGAGAGATGACTGCCGCCGAGATCGAGGAGATTCGCCGCAGCACCCAAATGGAGCTGGAGCTGTTTGTGCACGGCGCGCTTTGTATGTGCGTCAGCGGGCAGTGCTATTTATCCTCTGTACTGGGTGCCCGCAGCGGCAACCGGGGCCTTTGCGCCCAACCTTGCCGCCTGCCCTTCTCTGCAGACGCCAGCGGCAGCTGCGATTTGAGCTTGAAGGATCTAAGCCTGGTTCGCCACTTGGAGAAAATCGGTGATCTGGGTGTGCTGTCCTTAAAAATTGAGGGCCGTATGAAACGGCCGGAATATGTGGCTGCCGCCGTAACGGCGGTAAAGCACGCTATTGCCGGCGTTCTGGACCCGGCGGACGAGGCGCAGCTGCAAAGCGTATTCTCCCGCAGCGGGTTTACCGACGGCTATTTTACCGATCAGCGAGGCAGCGCCATGTTCGGCGTGCGCAGCAAGGCGGATGTGACCGCCGCCAAGGATGTGCTGCGAGATTTGGCGCACACGTATGAAAAAGAGCAGCCCCTGCTGGGATTGAACCTGCAAGCCACCTGCCGCGCCGGGGAACCGGTGACCCTGCGTGCCACTTTAGAGGACGGTCGCACAGTAACGGCCGACGGCGATGTGCCCCAGCCTGCCCGCAACGCTGCCCTAACGGCGGAAAGCCTGGCGCAACGGCTGGGCAAATGGGGCGGCACCCCTTATTATGTAAATAAGATAGACATAGAGATAGACGACGGCCTGTTTTTACCGGCAGCGGCCGTGAATGCCCTGCGGCGGGCGGTTGCCGATCAGCTGGAAGCGCCGCTCCCGCAGCCGGTGGAGCGGCGGCCTTTACCGCCTCTGCCCGCCGGCGGCACGGCAGGCAAGCCCTACTACACCGCCCGCTTTGCAAACGCGGCGCAAATTCCGGAGAACCACCCCTTTCGGCGGATCTTTCTGCCCTTAGGCACTCCGGCAAACACCCTGCTGGCACACAACGCCGGGGTGGAACTGCCCCGGGGCGTCTTTGGCATAGAGAATAAAATCTGCCAGGAATTGGCAATACTGAAAGCGGCAGGCGTAAAAAACGCCCTGTGCCCGGACCTGGGCGCGGTACAGATCGCCCGGGCGGCGGGATTGGAGCCTTACGGCGACTTTGGACTGAATGTGTTTAACAGCCGCACCGCGCATCTGCTGCCCCACCCACTGGCCAGCTTTGAGCTGCGACAAGAGGATGTAAACCGCCTGGCGGCAAACGGCAACGATGTGGGCGCACTGGTGTACGGTCATCTGCCCTTAATGCTCACCCGCAACTGTCCGGTACAGGCGCACATCGGCTGCGCCGCCTGCCAAAAGCAAGGCCGGCTGACCGACCGCAAGGGCTGCACCTTTCCCGTGGTGTGCAATCCTTACGGCTGCACCCAACTGCTCAACGGCGTACCGCTTTATATGGGCGATCGTATGCGAGAAATGCGCACCGCCTATGCACATTTTTATTTTTCTGTTGAAAGTCAGCAACAGGTACAGCAGGTGCTGGATCTGTTCGCTGCCGGGCAAACACCCGATTTTCCCTATACCCGAGGACTGTATCAGCGAGGTGCGTTATGATCATCTTAGCTTCCAATTCGCCCCGGCGGCGTGAACTGCTGGCGCATATTACCCGAGATTTTACCGTACAGGGTACCGATGTGGACGAGAGCCTGCCCGCCGGTATCGCTCCGGCAGCGGCCGTGGAGCAGCTGTCCCTGCGCAAGGCGCTGCCTCTGAACAATGGAGCGCAGATTGTTATCGGTGCCGACACAGTGGTGGCCGTAGACGGTATGATTCTGGGCAAGCCCGCCGATGAAGCAGAGGCACGGCAAATGCTCGCTCGCCTAAGCGGGCGGTGGCACAGCGTGTTTACCGGCGTGAGCCTGGTACAGGGAGAACGGCATCTGACTTTCTCCTGCGAGACCCGGGTGCGCTTCTTTGACCTGACGGCGGCGGAGATCGACGCCTACATTGCCACCGGCGAATGTATGGACAAGGCCGGCGCCTACGGTATACAGGGCTATGGCAGTCTACTGGTGCAAGAAATTCAGGGCGATTACTTCAATGTGGTGGGCTTGCCTGTAAGCCGATTGTACCGGGCGTTGAATGATTTTGAGCAAAAGTGACAAAAAAAGACCGCTGTTTTTTGGTAGAATATACAAGAAAACTCTTGCAACACCGGCTTTAGAATGGTAAAATATACGAACAGGACAAATTTTGTCTAATTTTCACGGTTATCCTTTGGAAGGAGTATGGTTATGGCCGCAGATTTACATTGTCATACAAAACTCAGCGACGGTTCTGTGGGGATCGAGGATCTAATCGTCATTGCCCAAAAAAGCGGCATTGACACCATCGCCATTACTGACCATGACTGCCTTGCAGGTACCGTACGCGGTAAAGTGATCGGCAAACGCTATGGGGTGAATGTGATCCCCGGCGTGGAAATCAGCGCCATTGATAATGAGGCAGGCAAAAAGGTGCACATTCTCTGCTATCTGGCAGATGCGCCGGATCGGCTGGAAGGGCTGTGCAAGCGCACCTCCATCGCCCGCAAACGAGCCGGGCAGATTATGATGCTCAAGGTGGCCGGGCGCTTCCCCATTACCTCAGATTTTATTATTTCTCACGCTTCCGGCTCCACCAACCTATACAAGCAGCATATTATGCACGCCTTGATGGACGCCGGTTACACCAATGAGATCTTCGGCGATCTGTTCCATGCGCTGTTCAGCCGGGAGAGCGAGACCAACGTGCTGGCTCCCACCAAGTACCCATCCATTGAGGAAGTGCTGGAGGAAGTGCACGGCGCAGGCGGTATTGCCGTACTGGCGCATCCGGCGTTCTATGACAACTTTGACGAAATTGAGAAATACATTGACCTGGGACTGGACGGCATTGAGGTGTGGCACCCCTCTGCAACGGAGGACGATGTGCACCGGTTGACAGAAATTTGCAAGGCGCATGACTTGCTGATGACCGGCGGCTCAGACTTCCACGGCATTTACGGTGCCAAGACCGTAACCTTGGGCACCTGCACCACCCCGCAAGAGTGGGTGGATAAACTGCTGGGCTACAAGGCCAAGAAGAAGCGCGCCCAGCGGCGAGCAGAAAAAGAAGCTGCCGCCCGTGCCGCTGCCCAAACGCAAGAATAAAAATATGCACTGCTTACACAACGGACCGATCCTTTGTCGGTCCGTTCTTTTTTGTTTCTTTGTTAATTCCCGGTTAAATTTTGCAAAAAAGTGCACACAATGCCGCCAAAATGTGATATAGTATTGAGGATATTACAAATCAGGAGGACAATTTATGATCCGAACAATGATCAACGGCTTTTGTATGGCGCTGGCGGATAGCGTGCCCGGCGTGTCCGGTGGCACCATTGCGCTGATTCTGGGATTTTATGACAAGTTCATCGGCTCTATTAACCAGGTATTCTATGGCAAGAAGGAAGAGAAAAAAGAAGGCCTGATCTATCTCATTAAACTGCTGCTGGGCTGGGCTGTGGGTATGATTTTGGCGGTATTGGTTCTCACCAAATTCTTTGAGACCAATATTTATGCGGTGTCGTCCCTGTTCCTGGGCTTCATTTTTCCCTCTATCTTTATCATTGCAAAGGAAGAGTACGCCTGTATCCAAAAGAAGTGGCAATACACGCCCTTTGTTATCCTTGGCATTGCCATTGTGGCGGCGCTGACTTATATGAATTCCAAGGTTCAGGTGGTGGATGTGGATCTGACCCACTTCTCCGTACCCACGGCGCTGTATTTGTTCCTGGCCGGCGCGGTTGCCATTACCGCAATGTTCCTGCCCGGCATTTCCGGCTCCACTGTGCTGCTGATCTTCGGCGTGTATCTGCCGGTGATCAGTGGGGTCAAAGAGTTGTTGCATCTGCACTTTGGGGTGCTGCCCATGATCATCGTCTTTGGCGTGGGCGTTATCTGCGGTGCGCTGGTATCCGTTAAGGGAATCCAAAAGAGTTTGGAAAAGTATCGCGGTCAAATGGTTATGCTGATTTTAGGCATGCTCATTGGCTCTCTGTACGCCATTGTCAGCGGTCCGGTAACGGTGGATAAAACCAATGCGATCCTCAATAAAGACAATTTCAGCATTGTCTTCTTCTTGATCGGCCTGGCGCTGATTGTCCTACTGCAAGTGGTAAAGACCAAGCTGGAGAAGAAGCAGGAGAAAAAAGATTAACCGTTTAATCCCTCCACCACCTACGGTGGTCCCCCTCCCTTTACAAGGGAGGCAATAAGATAAAATAAATACAAACAGGCGCACCCGACGGGTGCGCCTGTTCCTTTATACTGCTATCCGAAAAAAAAAGAAAAACCACAGGTAACTGCCTGTGGTTTTGCATTCAAAAATTCGGAGGATTGGAGTCTTTTTAAAAACGGCCTAAGTAAGTGAAAAATCAAAGAAAAAATTAAAAAGAAATGAAAAAAGAAAGAGAAGAGTACCTAGCCTCCGGATACACCGTCTTCCGCCGAAACCCGGATCACTCCGAGCAAGTACAGAATAACATTATACTATCGAAAAGGAAATACTGTTTTGCGTTTGTTTACATTTTGTTTACATTTTATGGGACAATAACCGCACAATCCGCCGTGTAACCAACCAATTGGGCGGATTTACCGGACATTTACGCCCTTTCGACCGGTTTTGACAATTTCTTGCAAAAGAAACAAAATGGTCATATTTTATCCGAAAAGTGTTAACCGAATTCGCAAATTCTTCATTTTATTTCTATATTCCGCTCACTTTTTGCCGTTATACTAATACTCGAAAGGCGGGAAACGCCCCTTCTTTTCTTTTCATTTTTCTTTTCCCACCAAACCCTTAACAATATCTCATTGTTTTCTGTTTTCCGCCTTCCACTTTGCATTCATCCTCCCCTTTCTCATATACCTCCGTGCCATAGGGCACAGCGAAAGCGCACGCCGACCGGTGTGCGCTTTTGTTTTGCCGATTTACCCTTGGCGGCACGCCGGCGCCTATCCTTTGACGACACCAAGGTGACCACCACCGTCAAACTCAGCAAATAAGCCGCAAGGCACCAAAAAAGGACACCCACTCGGGTGTCCTTTTTATCTATTTGATTTTATTTCAGCACTTTGAAATCTACCTTGCCGATCTTGGTACGGGGCAGAGCGTCAATGTACTCAATCTCCCGGGGCACGGACCATTTGGACAGGTTCTGCACACCGAACTCGTGGATCTTCTCTGTCAGGGCGGCCTCATCGTCGTGGGCATAATTCTTGTTGCGCACCACAAACATCTTCAGCTGGGTCTTGCCCTCCTCGCCGGTGCCGATGACACAGCAGTCATAGATCTCGGCCATGGCCCGGTAGCTCTCCTCAATAAAGGAGGGATACACCAGGTAGCCGCTGATCTTATACACCCGCTTCAGCCGCTGGCGGTAATAAATATCGCCTTTTTCGTCAATGAAGCACATATCGCCGGTGTGCAGCCAAACCTTGCCGTCCGGGTGCTTCACCAGCACTTTTGCGGTCTCCTCCGGGTCGTGGTAATAGCCCTGCATTAAGGTGGGGCCGTAAACGCACAGCTCGCCGTCCTCGCCCTTTACCTCCTCTGTGGTGCCGGGCTTTACGGTCATCACTTCAATATTGTAGGTAGGCACGCCGATACAGCCCTGGGGCGCCTCGCGGCGAGGGTCCGTAAAGCTGCACACGGTGACGCACTCGGTCAGGCCGTAGCCGGACACAAAGTGGAACTTGGAGCCGTTCTCGTGAAGCAGGCGGTCCATCTTCTCCGTTAAGGAGTAAGGCACCACATCGCCGCCGGAGCCGATGAGCTTCATGGTGCTCATATCCACGCCCTTCAGGTAGCCGGCCTTGTACACCTTCTCAAAGAAGTCCGGCACGCCGAAAACATAATTGATATGGTACTTGCGAATGGCATCTGAGCACATTTTAGCGTCAAACTGGGGCCACAGAGACTGGGGCATACCCACACACATGGACACATGCATACAAAGGGCAAAGCCAAAGCCGTGGAACACCGGCAGCGCAGTAAGCATGGCATCGTGGTCCGGGTCCAGGTCGATCTTAATGGTGTCCTCCACCACATCCACCAGCTCATAGGACAAGTTGTTGATGGCCTCGCTGGAGAGCATTACGCCCTTGGGATTGCCGGTCGTGCCGCCGGTCATCATAATGGCAGCGGTGGCCTGGGGATCGGTGGCCGGTTCCGGGTTGCCGTTCTTGGCAATATACGCCCGGCCCTGCTTTAAGAAGTCCGACCACTCATAGAAGCGGGTCACCCCCACAGCCGGTGCAGTCTTGCCCTTGATCTTCTTCTTATACATGGCGTTAGCAATCCAGCCATAAGGGGTCTTGGGGAAGTAAGAAGCGGTTTTGCACTTCACCAAAGTCAGGTTCATACCGGCAAAGGCCTTCTCTGACACATCAAAGCAAAAAGCAAACTTGGCATCGACCAAATCTACCGCATACTTGGCCTCGCTGGCCACAGACAGCGGGTGCAGCATGGAGGCCACGGCGCCGATCTTATTCACCGCATAAATGGCGGCAATGCACTGGGGCATATTGGGGGCGCAGATGATCACCCGGTCGCCCTTGCGCACACCGTTTGCCAGCATACCGGCGGCGCAGGCGTCTACCAGATCCGCCACCTGGTTCCAGGTCAGGGTGTTGTTATAATAGTAAAAACAGGGTTTATCGCCGCGCTTGGCCACAGATTCCGCGAACTTCTGATACATGGTCTTGCGCACATCGTACTTGGTGGTATATTCGATCATGAAAATGCTCCTTTTTCATCTTACTGTTCATCTATTATAGCAGACCCCTCGCCCCGGCTCAACAAAAGGCCCAAAGATTTTATACTTAATTTATAAACCCGGGTTTGACTTTTGGCGCATCTATGGTATGATAAAGAGCGATATTACAAAAAAGGACGACGATTATGGCCTATCAAATCAAAAAAGACCCGATCTCCAAGATTCCCAAGGTGCAACTGGCCTTTTGGCTGCTGGTGCGCTTGGCTATGCTCATCTGCGCCGGATATTCCTTTATCCACGGCGATACAGTGATGGGGTTTGAGAGCATATTTTGCTTTATTTTCACCCATTTGTGGGATCTGTTCCAGATCTTCGGCAACGGCTCGTTTATTGAAGAAGTGCCGCCCCTGTCCCAAACCCTGCTGAATATCATTATTTTTATCGGCATTGTGTTTGGCTCCTACCTGGAGCTGTTTGACAAGCTGGCGCATTTTGACGATTTTATGCACCTGCTGTCCGGCTTTGTGTGCGCCGCCTTTGGCTTTGACTTTGCCCGGATCATTCAGCGCAAAAAAGGCCCCTGCGCCGTGACTCTGGCCGCAATATTCGGTCTGATGTTTGCCGTGACCATCGCCGCCGGGTGGGAGTTTTACGAATTTCTGATGGACACCCTCCACGGCACCAACCTGCAACTGGCAAAAGCCGGGCCGGAGACCGCCATGTTTGACCTGGCCAAGTACCACGGCGAGTACGGCTATATTGGCTTGGTCGATACTATGACGGATATGATGATGAACGTCGTGGGCGGCATTGTAGGCATGATCTTTATGATCGTGCTGCGCACCAAAGGAAACAAAAAGTCCGCCGCCAAGGCAAAAAAATAAACCGTAAAAACAAAAGAACCGCAATGCACACGCACTGCGGTTCTTTTTGATTTTGACTTTAATCGGCGGCGCGCCCGGCGTGGCCGTTGGCGGTAAAGGCCAAAAGGATACACACCAGGGCGATCACCAGCAGCGGCACATAGCGCACGCAAAAGATCTCCACCGTCAGCGAGCCGTACACCTTGTAAAACACAAAGGCATCCGACATGGCAAACTCGTTGAGCAGCTCATACAGCAGCAGCGCCAAAACCGCCATGGTGGCGGAGCCGGACAGCCGCAGGATCAACATGGCAATGCCGTAAAACAGCACGCCGATGCACAGCAGCTTAACAGCCATACTCACCGAGTAGCTCAGGCAGCGAAAGTGCAGCAGCGTCACCACCGCCACATTGACCAAGGGCAGCAGAAAGAACAGCTGCGACACGGCAAAGCGCTTTTTGCGGCTGTAAAAGAACAGCACATCCCTTGTGCGATCGGAGAAGAAAAATTCCGACACAAAAATGCTGGTCCATACGGTGCTGATGGGCAGCAGAAAGTACATCACCGTAACAATATCCGACTCTGCCCCCGCGCCGCCATTCTTATACAGCACGGCGGAGATCACCGGCACCAGCACATTGACGGTCAGCAGCGGCACCAGCCACAGCTTGCTGACCGCCTTTAAGTACAGGCCAAAGGTGCTCAGCTTAATTTTTCGATAAAGCATATATATCCGTCCTCTACCGTAGGCTCCAGCGCCGGCGCGTTCAGGGGCGCCTTGCTGATGATCTTTTCATACGCTTTGCCGTCCACCGTCACCGGCCCCATGGAGTGGAACGGCGTGGCAAGATCGGCCGTGCTCTCCACCGCATACACCTTGCCCCGGGCCACATCTGCCAGCGCACCGCAGGAGTCAAAGGCGGTGATCCGGCCGTCGCACAGCACCAAAATGCGGTCACACAGAGACTCAATATCCGTGATGATATGGGTAGACAGCACCACGCACCGATCCCCCTTGATCCGGCGGATTACATTCTTAAAATTCAGCCGTTCCTCCGGGTCCAGTCCCGCCGTAGGTTCGTCCAGCAGCAGCACATCCGGGTCGCCGATCAGCGCCTGGGCAATGCCCAGCCGCCGCTTCATACCGCCGGACAGGGTCTTGACCGTCATATCCCGCTGGGGCGACAGGTTCAGGATCTCCAGCAAGTGGTCGATCTCCTCCTCCGTGATCTTGTAGCCCTTTAAGTTGGCAAAGAATTGCAGCACCTCATAGGCGGTCAGCTCCGGGAACACATCAAAGTTCTGGGGCAGGTAGCCGATATGGTCCAAATAATCCTTCACCTCCCGGCCGTCCCCGTCCGTGTAAACAATGCGCCCGCCGTTTACCTTTTCCACCCGGGTAATGCAGCGCAGCAGGGTGGTTTTGCCGCTGCCGTTGCGACCCAGCAGGCCGTAGGTGCACGGCCCCAGGTCTACGCTGATCTGCTCCGCCACCAAGGCAGATTTGAATTTTTTATGTACACCGTCAAGCTTTAGCATATTTCTCTCCTAACTCCTGCAAAAAGGTCATGGGCGCCCGGGTGTCTTTGCTGTTGGTCAAATACTGCTCCGTCTCTGCGGCGGCAGCCTCCCGGTTTTTGGAGGCAGACAGCTTTAGAATGATCTGCACCATGGGGTATTCCTCCGGGTCCTCGCTCTGCTTTAGCTGTTCCAGCTCCTCCCGGTCCACTTTTTCATTATAGTAATAAACAAACATCTTGTAGAAGTGCAACTTGCTGATGTCGATTTGGGACTCAAAGTACGACTGTTCCATATCAATCATAGAATTCGTCACCACATAGCCGTCATAGGACCGCAAGTGCTCATACTGGGTCAAATTGTCCGTGTCCATGATAAAAATGGTATGAATATCCCGGTGCTCCTTGGTAAAGGTGCCCATATTCTTTTTGATCCTTGCCCGGATCTCTGTGTCCGCATACTTAGGATAGACCACCAAGGTATTGTTCAGCTTTAAGGTATCGTAATACCCGCTGAGCAGGGTAATGGAACGGGCGTTACCGGCAAAGTGATTATTCCCCCGGGCAGCCAAGTTGCAATACATCTGCTTTCGCCCACTGCAACGCACATCAAAGGCGGTATCATAGGGCAGCGAACAATCAATAAAGCCATAAAAACTGTCCTTAAACAGCTCTCGATACCCGGGAATGGGATAATAGGCAAAGTTGGCGGGCAGGCAGACCCCGGCATAACTGCTGTAATACTTAGGTGATTTGCCGGTATATTCCAGGCACAGGTACTCCACATCCGCCCCGCCCCGGGTCACCGTTACATAGTCATGTTCCCGGCGAAAATCCAGCGCCGCGCCGGTTTGGTCCGTTACCTGCTTCACCTTGTACCCATGGTACAGGGTAAAGCGGTAGCTTTTCAGCTCCGACCGGTCCACATACACCTTGGCACGACCGGTCAAATTCAGCCCCATAGAAAAGTCCAGCCGGTATTTTTTTACCCGGAAATCGGCTGCCACATTTCGCTGCTCACCCGCATGGATCGTTTGATAATAGGCGGCATCTGCAAATACGCCGGAGGTGCTCAAGTCCATTACCGGAACAGATACCGGTATAAAATACCCGGTCAACAGCACAGCTGACAGCAGCAGCCCCAGGCCGCCGGTCCACCACCGCTTGGCCCTGGTGCGGGCACAAATAAGACCCACCACCGTAGCGGAGAGGGCGATGAAAAACAGCAGTTGAGCGATTTTGTTCAAATCCCAGGGGATCCCGATTTGATTATTCGGCGCGTACCGCATAGAACTGGGGAGCAAGGAGAAAATTTGCATTAGCTTAGCATAATTCTTCCCGGTCGTCTCCATCACATGCGTGGTGGTGGTTTGGAGCCACTCGGTCTCCGATAAGCCAAAAATCACCATCAGCGGATACACAATATACCGCTGCCGAACGCCGGACAGCAACAGACCGATAAACACCGCCGCCCCCGGACACAGCACCTGATAACAGATCACCCGAGACAGCACATGGGGCAGCAAGGCAACCTGATGCGCCACGCAGGCATAACCCACGATAACCAGGCACGCCACCGCCGTTAAAACACCGATCAGGCTGAAAAGCAACAGCAACTGGGCACGATAAACCCCGCCGATCCCCTGCTTGCAAGTGGAAAAAGTCTCTTTATATCGATTGATCTTCACAAAGCACTCATAAGAGAAGAAAAGAAAAAAGATCACCATCAGATACTGGGGAAACAAGGTGACAAATGCATAACCTAAAGTATCGGCCGGCGCCTCTTCACGGATAGAAGCGATAATAGTGTACAACAAAAAACCGCTAAACAGTACGATAACGGCCAGGATTAAATATTTATAAAACTTGTTCCGGCTCCACAACCGGGACATAAGCTTAAATGTACTCATTTTGATTCCACCTTATAAACAAGGTCGGCGCTTACGCGCCGACCTTGCGCGTCCATTATGCGTTCTTCATATAACCCCAGGCGTCACAATCCTTCGTGCCTGCGCCCTGCGGATTCAACTTCAAAAACCAATCGGTTTCGTAATCCAGTCTTTCAGTTTTAATTGCATGCGCTTCGTCTATCTCCCGACCGGCTGCAAGCAGGGTACTTCCCCCCGTAAACCAAACACCATTGTGTTTGTAGCGAGCGATATAGTACACGCTGTATTTTGAGGATTTGCTGTTTTTTCCCCAATAATACTTGAATGAACCATGCACATTGGAGGAAGAATTTACGGCTTGGGTTTTGGTCAAGTGAACGGTCACATGCGCCGCACTTGCGGAGAATGTGCTGCCCAGCATACCAAAGCACAGAACAGCTGAAAGCAAAATCGACACTAATTTTTTCTTTGACATAATACTACTCCTTTTTTATCTTTACAGATTTATTCTTACAAAATGAGAATAAACGGTACTCGCCTCCTCTCTTTGCCTATTTCAACCACAAAACAGTTGACAATTCTCATTTCGTAAATTTATTGTGTATACGAGTCACTGCAAAATACTTTCTTTGATTTACATTTTCATTGTATGGCAGTCGCTTTCGTTTGTCAAGGAACTTTACCACTTCTTAATAATTCAACACACACAAAAGTCGTGGCAAAACATTGGTTGCTTTGCCCAAAAGTCTATGCTATACTGTAATAAATCTGTGTAATTCGCATAAAGCATTGCCGGCATTGAAGGGGGATATTATGAAAGAAAAGAAGCTGGGCGCCAAGGTCAAAGACCTGGTGTCCTCGGTCAAAACCCACTGGACCACGCCGCCGGAGGGGCGCTATGTACCGTACAAGGAAATCGCCGCGTACAGCGTGGGCGGGATCGGCGTAAAGTTCGTGATCTACACCGCCTGGTACATTGGGCTGTCTGCCACCAGTCTGCTGGCCGGCTCCGCCCTGGGACTGAAGAACGGCGATTTGGTCAAGCTGACTATGATCGCCACCATCATCGGCATCTTCTTGGTGCCGCTCCGGGGCATGATTATTGACAATACCCGCTCCAGCAAGGGCAAGTTCCGGCCCTATCTGCTCTATACCGGCATACCCAGCGGTATTTTGCTTACCGGCTTTGCGTTCCTGCCCTTTGAGAGTATGAGCTACAACCAAAAGCTGTGGGCGCTGTTTATCACCTACGAGCTGTTACAGCTGTGCTATCCATTCTACGACCAGGCCTACACCACCCTGGTACAGGTGATGAGCCCCAACTCCACCGAGCGGGCCGATGTAATCACCATTTCCACCTTTATCTACTCCTTGGCGCCCACCATTCTGGGATTCTTAGTGCCCATTTTGGCAGGCTTTACCGGCGGACTGGAGCACATTAACGCCTACCGGATCATTATGCCCATCTTTGGCATCGGCGGTGCGCTGATCGGTCTGTTCAGCTACACCGGCACCAAGGAGCGGATTATCGTTGCCAAGGACTACACACCCAAGGTGCCGTTCTTTAAGGGGATCGGCGCCGGGATCCAAAACAAATACCAGTGGGCCCGCTCCATTACCGGCTGGCTGATTCTGCTGCAAGGGGGCATAGGCAGCGTGACCACCTGGTACTTCTACTACGGCATTAAAGATGTGCTGGGGCTAAGCACCCAGCAGCAGGGCGTGCTCAACGGCACCCTGACCACCATTCTGGGTGCAGCAGCCACCCCGGCGATGCTGCTGGCGCCGCTGCTCATCCGCAAGGTGGGCAAGCGCAATCTCTTTATCATTTATATCCTGGGCACCACGGTGAGCATGATTGGTATGTTCCTCTTTATCAAGCAGATCTGGGTGCTGTTTGCCTTTACTTGGCTGCGGGGATTCTTTACCACCTTTACGCTGATCACCGACGGCGCCATGAACGCCGATGTGCTGGACTACCAGCAGTACAAAACCGGCGAGCGGCTGGAGGGGCTGATGGCGCAGTTTGTCACCTTTATCGGCACCTTTATCGGCATGGGGATCACCTACCTGACCAACACCGTGCTGATGCAAAACACCTATGGCCTGACCAACAATTACGACGATCTGTACAAAGCCAGCTTTCGTGAGCCCATCTCCAAGGGCATGATTCTGCTGGCCATCGTGGGCTATGTACTGTCGCTGATCCCCTTTATCACCATGTACACGCTCACTGAGGAGGATCACGAGGGACACATTGGGGTGCTGAAGATCCGCGCCGCTTTGGAGGACTACGCCACCGGTGCCTTATCCGCCGGTCAGCTGGAGGAGGCCAAGCAGATCTACACCGGCGCCCTGACCCAACTGGAAGAGCTGGAAGCACAGCTGCCCGCTGCCACCGGCAAAAAGAAGCGGCAGATCCAGCGCATGATCAAGGGCTTGCAGATCATCAAGGATGAGAAAAACCGCTTTGACGATCCGGCCATGCAGCGCCGGGTGGAAAAAGCAAAAGCACTGCTAAGCCACACGGTGGAGGAGCTGTACGGGATCAGCGAGCCCACCATGGATCGGTATAACGCCGCCAAGGCCATGGACGAGAGCACCAAAGCCGCCGCTAAAGCCAAGGCACAGGCCATGCGGGAGGCGTCCAAGGAGCTGGATCGCTTCCATAAGAAAGCCTACAATTACATTCAGGCCCGCAAGCTGGTCAAGCAGTTGGAATACTACACCCACTGGGAGACCATTTTTGAAAGCGAATCGGCAGCCGCAGAGGCTTAAAATCGATCATCGAAAGCAATATACAAAAGCAAAGGACTTTGACCAAACGGCCAAAGTCCTTTTTATACCCATCTATATATACGAAAGCCGCAGCTTGACGATATTGGGCAAAAATGCTAAAATATCCGCAAGAAAAAGACAAAGGAGAATCCTCCCTATGGCAAGCGAGCAAACAGTTGTCCTACGCAGTCAGGAACGGCCGATTTATATCAACAAAGGCAGCGCCATGACGCAAAATCTCATCTTCTCCGCCGCACTGGCCGGAGCAGGCACCTACGGCCTTTTGGCCTTGCAGCACACCCTGCGCACCGGCAGCCAATGGGTGGATGCCACGGCGCCAAACGGCTACAGCCTTTACCAATTTGCCTACGGCGTGATCGGTTCCGTGATCCAAAATTTTAAGATTGACAAGGCCATGGCCGCCCTTCTGGGCAAAGCCTACGACTTTGACCGGTTTTGCCGCATTGGCGGCGGACTGCTGCTGGCGTCCCTGATCAGTATTGCCGCCGTGTTACTGATAACGGTGGTCTATAACATCGTCAATTTGGCATACCTGCACCGGGTGAACAAAATGGAAAAAGCCGAAGTGCCCACCTTGGAAGAGACCAAGGTGCAGCGCTGGAACCGGGCGCTACCGGTGATCCACCGGGTGTATGCGGCGCTGAGCTACCTGTCGCTCCTGATCTGCTTGGGCTCTGTGGTTCCCCTGTCCATGATCTCCGGCGCAGCTCTGGGGGCCAAAACCGCCGGTGACAGCGCCACAGCAAGTAGCATTGCGGCACGAGCCAAGATTGCCATTGTGATCGGCTTTGTGCTGTTCTTTATCGTCGCTGTGCGGGGGATCACCAAAAAGTGGGACCGGATCAAAGCGAACGGCCCGCTGGTGTGCCCGGAGAACCTGGGCACCTATCTGCACGGGCTGGTGTTCGTGTCCGTGCCGTTCCTGACGGTGCTGGCGCTGGCGCTCTTAATCGTCATTTTGCTGGTGCACCTAATGTTCACCGGCGCGCGGCTGACCCGCCGGTATTAAAAGTATATAACAAAAAAAGGCGGCGCATCATTTGCGCCGCCTAAATTTTTTATTCCTGCCAAACCATAATGGTTTTGCCAAAGGCCTTTTGCGTGTCCTTCTCAAACGCCTGCTTAATGTCCGTGGTGGTGCGCACCACATTGACGGAACTGATCAGGTTGCCCAAGTAATCAATGATCTCCGGGTACTGCTGGTACATCTGCACCGTCTTTTCAAAATCCGCCACGCCGCTGCGGGAGGAGCCGAACACACGCAGCCCCTTTTCCAAAATCATGCGGGTATTGATGGGCACCGGGTACTCGCTGACGCCCAAAATGGAAAGGGTGGCCTCCGGCTTGATCAGCCCGATGATCTGCTCAATGGCAATGGGAGAGCCGTTGCCGCCTACACACTCAAAGGCGTGGTCCATGGTAAAGCCCTCCGGCACCTCCGTGGTCTTATACGCCCCGTCGGCAAAGGTAAAGTCCGCCAACTTATCGTCATTCAGGCCAAACACATACACCTTGCTGTCCGGGAAAGTCTTTTTCAAAAACAGGGAGACAATATACGCCAAATTGCCGTCGCCCCAAACGCCGATGGTATCCCGCCGGGCATGGGCGATCTTGTCAAACCGAGAAATGGCGTGCACCGCTACGGACACGATCTCCGTAAACGCCGCCACATTCATATTGATGTCCCGGGGCAGCTTCACCAGCCGCCGAGGCGAAATCTCCACATACTCCTGCAAAAAGCCGTCCATAGACGAGCCGCAGAACTTGGAGGAGCGCAAATAATTCTCGCCGATATAATCATCGGTCTCCGTAGGACAATTGGGCACCATCACCACCCGATCGCCGGGAGCGAATTTGCCGCTGGGGTCTCGCATAACGACGCCCACGCCCTCATGGATCAGAGCCATGGGCAGCTTCTCGGCCAGCACCTTGGCGTCCCGGGTGCCCAGATAATAACGCATATCTGCGTTGCAGATGGAAAGATTGGTGGGGCGCACAATGGCATTGTCGCCAAACAGGTCAATGTCCTCAAAGGCGATCTCAAACCGGCGGGGCGCCACCAAACGGTAGACGGTGTTAATCATGGGTCTCGTCCTCCAACAGGGATTTTGCCACCCGCAGATCGTAAGGATAAGTGATCTTCATATTGTAGGTCTCGCCCTGCACCAGCGCCACCGGCTCACCCTTGATAACGAAAATTTTGGCAGCGTCCGTGAGAATTTCCTTCTCCTCCTCGGTGAGGGTCTCGTACAGCTTCTTCAGCTTGGTGGCACGGAAGGACTGGGGGGTCTGGCCCTGATACATGACGGATCGATCCGGAATCGCAGAGATCACCCGGTGGTCCCGACTCTCCACAATGGTGTCCGTGGCAGGAATCACCGTGTCGCAGGCGCCGAACTGCTCCGCCGCCGCAATGTTCTCCTCAATGATCCGATAGGTCACAAAGGGACGCACGCTGTCGTGGGTGACGATAATGGTATCGTCGTTCAAATTGCCCTCGTTCTCAATGTAGCGAATGGCATTCATAATCGTCTCGTTACGGGTAGAACCGCCCTCGATCACCGCCACACGATCCGCTGCGGGGGCAATGTGCTTGGCAATCAAATTCTTGGTGTGCTCCACCCACTTGGAGGGGCACAGCACCAAAATCTTCTCCAGTTGGGGCACGGAGATAAACTTCTCAATGGTATAAATGATAATGGGCTTGTCCTTTACCGTTAAATACTGCTTGGGCTTGTCCCCGCCCATTCGGGAGCCGACGCCGCCGGCCAATACAACGCCATAAACCATAACGCTAAAATTCCTTTCTGTGTCTGTTCTTTTATTATAGAGTTTCGTCGCCGTTTGTCAATGCCTGTTACTTTAAGGCGCAAAACATTTGGTAAATATCCTCTTCTGTCAAAGGCACCGGGTTCAGGGTCATCAGCATGGACATACTCTGGTGGGCCAGGGCGCGGATCTCCGCATCGCTCTCTACCCCCAGCTCGCACAGATTGGTGCGCATGCCCATTCTGTTTTTCATACCGTGCACCGCGTCCGCCATGGCTGCCGGGCTGTCAAACCCGCAGTCCCGGGCAAGGGCGGTAATCCGGCCGTCCCCGTCTGCGTGCTCCGCGTTAAAGCGGATAAAATAGTCCAGGGTAAAGGCGCAGGCTTCGCCGTGGGGCATACCGTACAAATTGGTCAGCGGGAAGGAGCAGGCGTGGGAGCCGGTGGTGCGGGGGTGACTAAAGGCCACGCCGGCCACAATAGACGCCTCCGCCATCTTCTCCCGAGCCTCCAGGTCGTTGCCGTCCCGGTAGGCCTTTTCCAGCCAGTCAAACACCAGTCGCGCCGCATGCACGGAGCAGGCAGCACATACCGGCTGGTGGTTCACGCTCCAGTAACTCTCCACCGCGTGGCACAGCACATCCAGTCCGGTGGAGGCGGTCACCTGGGGCGGCACCGTTAAGGTCAACTCCGGGTCTACCACAGCAATCTTGGGGTACATGGCCGGGTGATTCATGGGCTTTTTTACCCCGGCTTCCACATTGGTCAGCACGCTGATATTGGTCACCTCGGAGGCTGTACCGGCGGTGGTAGCAAAGGCGATCATGGGAATGGCCTCCTCTGCCGTCACCGGCTTGTCGCCGTTATGGTACGGTTCAATATTGTCCGTCCCCCGGGCAATGGCGCAGGCCGCCTTGCAACAGTCCATGGGCGAGCCGCCGCCCAGCGCCACCGCAAAATCCGCCTCGACCCGCCGCATTTCTGCCGCGCAGGCATTTACATTCTCCGTAGTGGGATTGGGGCGAATATCGCTGAATACGGACACTAAAGCGCCATCCGCCGCCTGCAAAAAGGCGTCTGCGGTGCCATTTCGCAAAAAGCTCTTGCCGCACACCAGCACGCCACGCGTGCCACCGATCTTCTCTATATACGACTTGATTTCATGCCGGGTGCCACTGCCGAAAACCAGCTCCACCGGCAGGTAAAAATTCCAGTTCATACGAACATCTCCTTTGCGGTCTATTTTACCACCCCAACGGGACTTTGGCAACAAAAACGGCAGAAATTTCACACTCTGTTCGGATTTCCTATTTACATTTGTCATAAATCGTGGTATAATGCGCACATCGGCAAAGGAATTTAGCGTGGTAAATCGCTACCTTGCTACTACGCAAAATTGCGTCCTTTGCAAAATCATTAGAGGTTATAAGGAGAAAATCGTATGCGCAAGATGAAAAAAGTGCTTTCTCTGGTGCTGAGCCTGGTACTGGTGTGCGGCATTGTGGCCGGCTTCGCCGCCTGCTCCGGCAACAAAGAGAACAACAAAAAGGAAGACACCACCGCCCAGTCCGATCTGGCCAAGATCCAGGCTGCCGGTGTGCTGAAAGTGGGCATCACCGAGTACGAGCCCATGAACTACAAGGACAAGAACGGCGAGTGGACCGGCTTTGACACCGAGTTTGCCCAGGCGCTGGGCGAGAAGCTGGGCGTGAAGGTTCAGTTCGTAGAGATTAACTGGAACAACAAGTATAACGAGCTGTCCTCCGGTGCAGTGGACTGCCTGTGGAACGGTATGACCATTACCGACGAGGGCAAAAAGGCCGCCAGCATTACCAACGCCTATGCAGAGAACGCGCAGGTGGTCGTAATGAAGCAGTCCGAAGTGGGCAAATATAAGACCACCGATGATTTGAAGAACTTGAAGTCCATTGCCATAGAGGGCGGTTCCGCCGGTGAAAAGGCTGCCCAGGCCGCCGGTCTCACCAACACCGTGGTATCCGACAGCCAGGCACTGGCTCTGACCGAGGTAACCTCCGGCTCTGCAGACGCCTGCATCATTGATCTGACCATGGCCAACGCCATGACCGGCGAGGGCACCGGCAACAAGAACCTGACTTACAGCATCAAGCTGGAGGCTGAGGAGTACGGCATTGCTTTCCGCAAAGGCTCCGACATGGCCGCCAAGACCAATGAGCTGATGGCCGGTTTGATGAAGGACGGCACCCTGGACAAGCTGGCCAAGAAGTACCAGATCGTACTCATCAAGGACGCAGACAACAAATAAAGTACAACATACACGAGAGGGAATACCATGTTCTGGCAAGTTACACAGCAACTGCTGGAGGGCTTTGAGTCCACCTTAAAGCTCTTTTGCATCACGCTGGTTGCCGCTCTGCCCCTGGGGCTGATCATCAGCTTTGGCTCCATGAGCAAGTTCCGTCCCTTAAAGTGGCTGTGCAAAACACTCATCTGGATCATCAGAGGTACGCCCCTGGTGCTCCAGATGATTATTGTTTATTACGGCCCGGGACTGGTAGGCAACTGGGCGCAAAATTTAGAAAATCCAAACGCTTTCATCACCTGGCTGGCCGGGTGGACGGTGTTTGACCGCTTTGTGGCGGTATCCGTGGCGTTTATCATCAACTACGCCTGCTATTTTTCTGAGATCTTTCGCGGCGGCATCGAGGCCATTCCCAAGGGTCAGTATGAGGCCGGTCAGGTGCTGGGCATGACCCGCAACCAGATCTTCCGTAAAGTTGTCTTTATGCAGGTGGTCAAGCGGATCATTCCGCCTATGAGCAACGAGATTATCACTCTGGTGAAGGACACTTCCCTGGCTCGCGTCATCTCCGTTTACGAGATTATTTGGGCAGGCGAAAAGTTTATGAAGCTGGACGGCCTGCTGTGGCCGCTGTTCTACACCGGCGTGTTCTACCTGATCTTCTGCGGCATTCTCACGGTGCTCTTTAACCGGCTGGAGAAGAAGCTGGACTACTACAAGGGGTGATGGTATGGCATTTTTAGAAGTTAAGAATTTGCAAAAGCGCTTTGGCAATACCGAGGTGCTCAAAGGCATTGACTTTTCGCTGGAAAAGGGCGATGTGCTGGTGATCATCGGCTCTTCCGGTAGCGGCAAGACCACCTTGCTGCGGTGCCTGAACTTTTTGGAGACCCCCAGCGGCGGCTCCATCGCCGTGGACGGACAAACGCTGCTGGACGCAAATGACGCCGCCACCCTGTCCGATAAAGAGATTCGCAAAAACCGCCTGCACTTTGGCCTGGTATTCCAGCAGTTCAACCTGTTTCCCCAGTACAAGGTGATGGACAACCTGACCCTGGCACCAAAGTTGGCGCTGCACGAGCAGGTAAAAGCCGCCAAAAAGGCCGGTCAAAATGCCAAAGCCTTTAAGCAGGCGCAAGAACAGGCACTGGAGCAGAACGCCAAGAGCCTGCTGGAGCGGGTGGGTCTGGCAGACAAAGCCGACGCCTATCCCTGCCAGCTTAGCGGTGGGCAGCAGCAGCGGGTCGCCATTGCCCGGGCGCTGGCCATGTCGCCGGATATTCTGTGCTTTGACGAGCCCACTTCCGCCCTGGATCCGGAGCTGACCGGCGAGGTGCTGAATGTAATCCGCAGCCTAAAAACCGGCAACAGCACCATGATCGTGGTGACCCATGAGATGGAATTTGCCCGCCATGTGGCGGACCAGGTGCTCTTTATGGCAGACGGTGTGATTGCCGAAAGCGGCACTCCGGAAGATCTGTTCAATCATCCCAAAAGCCCGGCGTTGCAAGCCTTTCTCAGCAAGGCACAGAACAAATGAGCCTGCGTTATCCAAAGCTGCTACGCCAGCTGCGTACAGAGGCGCATAAAAGTCAGGCAGAATTGGCAGAGGTGCTGGGCACCTCCCAGACCATGTACGCCCGCTATGAGCGGGGTGCCAATGCCCTGCCTCTGCGCCACTTGCTGACCCTGTGCGAGTATTACGATGTGTCCGCCGATTACCTGCTGGGACGCACCCCCCACCGGCAAAATCCCAATTTGTTATAATATGGCATACCGAAAGCACCGCATTTTGCAATGCGGTGCTTTTTTGTTTGTAATACGGAAAAACCGGCACCCTTTACACAAGGGTGCCGGTTTGCTGTGTTCATGCAATATATTATGCTCTGGGCAGGATTGCCTCACGCTCCGGGCCGTTAGATACCATGATAATCTTATGGCCGATCTCCTGCTCGATGAAGGCTACATAGTCCTTGGCCTCCTGGGGCAGGTCCTCAAAATTCTGGATCCCGCGAATGTCGCAGTGCCAACCCTTTAAGGTCTTCAGCACCGGTTTGCAGTCCTTGAGGATATGGGTGACCGGGAAGTCCTTAATGACCTTGCCGTCGACCTCATAGCCCACGCAAACAGGGATCTCTTCCAAATAAGACAGGCAGTCCAGCGCAGTCATCACCACCTGGGTGGCGCCCTGGCACTCTACGCCGTAGCGGGTAGCCACACAGTCAAACCAGCCCACACGGCGAGGTCTGCCGGTGGTAGCACCGAACTCGCCCTTGTCGCCGCCGTGGATCCGCAGTTCCTGGGCCTTATCCTCATCCAAGATCTCAGACACAAATTCCCCGGCGCCAACGGCGGAGGAATAGGCCTTGGTGACCACCACAATATCCTCGATCTTGTGGGGCGGCAGCCCGGCGCCGACGGCACCGTAACCGGCCAAAGTGGAGGAGGAAGTAACCATGGGATAAATGCCGAAATCCGGGTCCTTCAAAGTGCCCAGCTGGCCCTCCAGCAAAATATTTTTACCTTCTTGCACCGCCTTTTGCAGGTAGGCGTGGGTGTCGCACACATAGGGAGCGATCTTGTCTCTATACTCCATGCAGGTGGCAAACAGATCGTCTACATGCAACAGCGGTTTGTGATACACATGCTCCAGCACTAAGTTCTTTAAGGTGCAGATATTTTCCAGCTTGGTACGCAGCACTTCCTCGTCAAACAGCTCGTTAACCTGAATACCGATCTTGGAGAACTTGTCGCTAAAGAACGGGGCAATGCCGCTCTTGGTGGAGCCAAAGGCGTTCTTGCCCAGGCGCTCCTCCTCATAAGTATCCAGCAAAATGTGATAGGGCATGAGAATCTGGCAGCGCTCGCTGACCAACAGGTGCGGGTTCAGCCCGGCAGCCTTTACATCCTCCAGCTCCGTGATAAACTTGTTAATATCCAGCGCCACGCCGTTGCCGATGATGCAGGTGGTGTGGTCGTAGCACACGCCGGAGGGCATCAGGTGGAATGCAAAGCGCCCATGCTCGTTAATGATGGTGTGTCCCGCATTTGCGCCGCCCTGAAAGCGAATAACAATATCGCTCTTGGCAGCAAACATATCCGTGATCTTGCCTTTACCCTCGTCGCCCCAGTTGGCGCCAACGATCGCTCTAATCATAGTAGTGTACCTCTTTCACTCCAAAGTGCCCCTACAGGGGCCATACAAATGTATTATACTAAATTCCATAAAGAAAAGCAACGAAACCCTGCAAAAAGGTTTGTTTTTTGCAGGGAATTCTTTTCGTTTACAGCAGTTTGCGGCCCATAATGACGCCCATCACAGAGGCCATCATCAACCCGCGGGTCCAGCCGCTGGAGTCGCCCAGGCAGTGCAGGCCCTCTACGCTGGTGTTAAAGTCCGTGTCCATCTTAATCCGGTTGGAATAGAACTTCAATTCCGGGGAATACAGCAGCGTTTCATAAGAGGCAAAGCCCGGCACCACATGGTCCATCGCCTGGATAAAGTTGATAATATTGGTCATGGCCCGGTAAGGCATGGCGGCGGTAATGTCGCCGGCCACAGCGTCCGGCAAAGTGGGGCGCACATTGGACTGGGCCAGCTCCTTTTCCCAAGTACGCTTGCCGTCCAGAATATCACCAAAGCGCTGCACCAAAATGTGACCCGCTGCCAGCATATTGGTCAGCTCGCCCACCTTTTGCGCATAGGCAATGGGCTGGTTAAAGGGATAGCTGAAATTGTGGGAGCACAGGATCGCCAAGTTGGTATTGTCCGACTTCAATTCCTTATAGGAATGGCCGTTAACCACCGCCAGGTCGTTGTCGTAATTCTCCTGGGCCACAAAGCCGCCCGGGTTCTGGCAGAAGGTGCGCACCTTGTTCTTAAAGGGCTTTGGATAGCCAATGAGTTTGCTCTCATACAGGGCCTCGTTGACCTTTTCCATCACCTCATTGCGGCACTCCACGCGCACACCGATGTCTACGGTGCCCGGCTGGTGGGCAATGTTGTGCTCGGCACAGATCTTCTCCAGCCACTCGGCGCCGCGACGGCCGGTGGCCACAATGGTATGATCCGCCCGGATCTCCCGCTGGGTGCCGTTTTCCGTCAGGATCACACCCTCACACTTGGTGCCGGAGAGGATAATATTGTTGCACTCCACGCCAAAGATGATCTCTACCCCATTCTCCAGTAAATACTGCTCCATGGCGTAGTAGATCTCTCTTGCCTTTTCCGTGCCCAGGTGGCGAATGGGGCAATCCACCAGCTTCAGCCCGGCCTGAATGGCCCGCTTGCGAATGGCCTTCACCTCGTCCGTATTCTCCAGACCCTCGATGTGGGTATCTGCACCGAACTCCAGGTAGATCTTGTCCGTATAATCAATGGTATCCTGCGCCAGGTCCGCACCGATCAGGGAGGGCAAATCGCCGCCTACCTCATAGCTCAGGGACAGCTTGCCGTCCGAGAAGGCGCCTGCACCGGAAAAGCCGGTGGTAATGTGGCAGTAGGGCTGGCAGTTCATGCACTTCTTGGTTTTGGTCTTGGGGCAGGCACGGTTCTCAATGGCCTTGCCTTTCTCAATAATCAAGATCTTCTTTTTGCTGCCGTGGCGCAGCATCTCAATGGCGGTAAAGATCCCGGCAGGGCCGGCGCCGACGATGACTACATCATACTTCATCTGTTTTTGCACCTCGTTTAACTCACTTGCCGACAGGCATAAAAAGAACCGTCCTCCATTCCGTTGGACTGAGGAATGTGACGGCAGTTTGCGTTGTAACTATACCATACTTACCGCCTTTTGTCAATGAGTTGAAATGGCGTATAAAATATGCTATATTAGATAAAATAGATATTCTGTTATAAGGAGCAAAAAAGTTGAAGGAATACAATGTTCTCCAGTACGGTGCCGTCGGCGACGGCGCCACCAACGACGCCTTTGCCATTCAGCACGCCATTGACGACTGCGCCAAAAACGGCGGCGGCCGGGTGGTGCTGCAAAGCGGCTATGTGTTTTACAGCGACTCCATTCGCCTGCGATCCAATGTGGACCTGCATATTCAAAAAGGCGCTCGGCTGAAAGCCACCGGCAATATTGACGGCTATATCCGCCCCAACAAGCTCATCAACGACCCCAAAACGGCGTTGATCGGCAACCCGGTCACCGGCAAGCCCAGCTTTGTCTTTCTCTACGGCTATGAGGCAGACGGCTGCACCATCAGCGGGGAGGGCACCATTGACGCTAACGGCCATGCCTTTGTGCAGCGCAAGGACCAATACTATGTGACCGGCGACTTCTATCCCCGCCCTACGGTGATCTATGTGGAGAAGTCCAACCACATCACCTTTAAGGACATTACCATTGTGGACGCACCGTTCTGGACCCTGCACCCGGCCGGGTGCGACGATGTGCTTATTGACCGTATTCGCATTCTCAATGATCTGGATGTGGCCAACAGCGACGGCATTGACCCGGACCACTGCTCCAATGTGCGCATTTTGGGCTGCCATGTGGAGTGCGCCGACGACTGCATTTGCCTTAAGGCCAGCAAGGGCAACGCCGAGTACGGCCCCTGCGAAAATATCATCATTGACGGCTGCACCCTGGTATCTACCTCCGCTGCCATTAAGATCGGCACCGAGGGAGTAGGCGATTTTCGCAATGTGCTGGTACAAAACTGCGTGATCTCCCGCAGCAACCGGGGGCTGTCCATTCAAATTCGGGACGGCGGCTCGGTAGAGAATGTAAGCTATTCCAATATTATCATAGAGACCCGGCGCTTTTGCCCGGACTGGTGGGGCACGGCTGAGCCCATCACCATCACCGCCTTTGACCGGGACCAGAATACCCGCTGCGGTAAGGTAAAGAACATTCGCTTCTTTAACATTACCGCCAAGGGCGAGAACGGCGTGCTCCTTCACGGCACAGCGGAGAACCCCATTGAAGATGTGCGCTTTGAGAACTGCCGCATTACCCTGACCAAAACCAGCAAGTGGCCCTGCGGGCTGTATGACCTGCGCCCCTGCTTGGACTACGGGGTGGAAAAGTACCAAAACGCCGCCTTCTTCCTACGCCACGCCAAGGACATTACCATTGAAAAAACCAAGACCGACTGGGGCAACCTGTGTTCGGATTACAGCTGTGCGGTAGACGCCGCCTATGTGGACAATCTGGAGCTGATACGCCTAACCGGCCATGCCGCCGACCCGGCAGAGGACGACCTAAAGCTGCGCCATGTGCGGCTGGTAAAATAAAGGAGTAAAAATATGGTACAAATACAAGGCTACAAGGTAAACAAGCTGCACATGGAAAATACCGTAGCAAACGGCACCGAATTGCAGCTGCAAAACCAGGTAAAATACAATGTAAACTACATGGACGATGTGCACAAGTGCGTGGGGATCCTGTCCTTTCGCATTACCGACGGGAATATGAACCCCTTTGAGGTGCAGATTGACATGGTGGCGGAGTTCACCTACGACGAAGGGGATGACAAGGCGGACATTCACACCCAGTCTTTTGACCAGATCTATCCCTTCCTGCGCCAGATCGTCAGCCAAATGGCCGGCCACTGCGGCGTGCCCGGGCTGATGATCCCCATTATGCGGCTGAACAAAGACACCGTGACCGTTGGCGGCCCGGACCAGTCGCCCCTGAACTGATATGGACAGACTGTGTGAGAACTGCTGGTACTTTGTGTGCGACGGCGAGGGCGAGGACGCCGAAGAGGGCTTCTGCGACCTGATGCTGGACGAGGACGAGTACGCCCGCATGCTGGAGAGTGACACCTCCGCCGGGTGCAAATACTTCCGTCCCGATGTAGGCGAGTACGGCATTGTAAGGAAACAAAACTGATATGGCCGAGTATTTTGATCTGCTGTCCCCCACCGGGGAACCCCTGGGGATCACCAAAGAGCGAAACGCCGTCCACCGGGACGGGGACTGGCACCCCAGCGTGCATATCTTTGTGATACAGGGTGACCGGGTACTGCTTCAACGACGAAAGTGGGACAAAGAGTCTTTTCCCGGCAAGCTGGATCTGGCTTGCACCGGCCATGTGGACGCCGGCGAGGACTACCTGACCGCCGCCCGGCGAGAACTGCAAGAGGAACTGAACCTGGCCGCCGGTGCCGATGACCTGCGCTACCTGTTTACCCAAAAGTTAGAGGTGGATGCAGACTTTGGTCACGGCCGCTTTGTCAGCAACGAGCACTGCCGGGTGTATCTGCTGAATCCTGCTGTTCCCCTGACCACTCTGCGCTACCAGGCGGAGGAGATCGACGAACTGGTATGGGTAGACCGGCATACGGACATTACCGGTGCGGATTATTGCCTGCTCCCCGCGGAGTGGCACAAGGCCATGGGTCTGATTTTCGGGGCGTGATGAAAGTATAACGCACCCTACAATTGTACCAAAAGGAACCCGTAGGGGCGGCAATTTGCCGCCCGCGGGCGGATAATATCCGCCCCTACGAATAAATAAGCACCCCAAAAACACAATAACCCCCGGGCACACAAGCGGCGACTTGTGTGCCCGGGGGTTATTTTATACCCATTTACGCTGTTAAATATGCAGCACGGCGGTGGCAAAGCCAAAGTAGATCAACAGGGAAATAGCGTCCACAATGGTGGTTACAAAGGGGGATGACATCACCGCCGGATCCAGTTTCAACCGTTTGGCGATAATGGGCAGAGAACAGCCGATCATCTTGGCCAAAGTGACCTCAACAATCAGGGTCAGGCTGATCACCAGATCCACCTTCAAGGTCACGCCGGTCATACCCAGCATCAGTCGATCCACCAACAGTACCTTGACAAAGTTAATGACCGCCAGGCTGGTGCCGCAAAGCAGACCCACCCGCAGTTCTTTCCATATCACCTTGAAAATATCCCGCATATCGATCTCGTTAAGAGACAGGGCGCGAATCACGGTAACGCTGGCCTGACCACCGGAATTGCCGCCGGTGTCCATCAGCATAGGGATAAAGGAGGTCAAAATAATCATACTGGCCAGCTTGTCCTCAAAGCTGGTGATGATGGAGCCGGTAAAAGTGGCGCTGACCATCAAAAGCAGCAACCAAGGGATCCGGGACTTCCAAGTCGCCAGCACGCCGGTCTTCAGATAAGTCCGCTCCGTGGGCACGATGGCGTTCATCTTTTGAATATCCTCGGTGTTCTCCTCCTGGATAACATCCATAGCGTCGTCTACGGTGATGATACCCACCAGTCGCTCTTCCAGGTCCACCACCGGCAACGCCAGAAAGTCGTATTTGCTCAGCTGGGCAGCTGCCTCCTCCTGGTCGCTCAGGGTATTCACATAGATCACATTGGTCTCCATAAACGCCTCGATCCGGTCGTCCTGATCGTGGAGCAGCAGTTCCTTCACGGTGGTCACGCCCAGCAAATGGCGGGAGGCGTCCGTTACATAGCAGGTATAAATGGTCTCTTTGTCCACACCGGTGCGGCGAATGCGCTTAAAAGCGTCCTCCACAGTCATATCCCGCTTTAAGTCCACAAACTCCGGCGTCATGATAGAACCGGCGCTGTCCTCCGGGTAGCGCAGCAGGGTGTTGATGGAAGCGCGGGTTTCCACATCCGTGTTGCGCAAAATGCGCTTTACGACGGTAGCGGGCATTTCCTCAATCATATCCACCGTATCGTCCAGGTACAGCTCGTCCAGCACCTCTCGTAACTCGTTATCGGAGAAAGCGTGAATCAGTGCCTCCTGGTTGTCCGGCTCCAGCTCTACAAAGGTGTCTGCCGCCTCTTCCTTGCCCAGCAGGCGAAAGAACAACAGCCGTTCTTCGTTGCTGAACTCCTCTAAAAGCTGGGCAATATCTGCCGGATTCAACTGGTTCAAAATGGTTTTAATGGCAGAGAACTGCCGTTTGGTATGAAGATCCTCAATTTCTGCTTTCAGCTCTTCTAATTCCATAGGCGCGCTCCTTTCTGCACTTATTTTTATTCTTTACATCACGGATATAAGCGGATTATTGCTCCGATCTATAAAAGGACGGCTCGTCCTCGTCTGTGACCCGGGCAGTCTTGCGGGCGTGAAATGCCAAAAGAACGATCAACACTGCCAGACCGCCCACGCCGGCGGTCACCGCCATCCGAAAGGCGGGCTGCTGGTAAAAGCGGGTGCCCTCCACAAAGGAGGTGTAGTCCTCCTGTGCCATCTCGGCACGCACCTGTTCCACGGTCTTGTCCACCCGGCGCACCTTAATGGTATAGGTACGCACTTGGCCGTCCGAGGCGGTCACCGGCAGGGTCAGGTCGATCTCCTGCTCCGGCGCCAGCGTCATCTCCACCGGTGCGCAGTAGGCGTTAATATCCTTGGTCACCGGGGTAATCATCAGCGAGGTCAGGTCGCCGGGAATATACAGCTTATAAGTGGTATCGTCCTCATTCATCTCCGGCACCAGCTCACCCAGGGTGCAGGTGATCGAGTCCAGGTGGTTCTCGCTGTTCTTAACATAAGCTGCGGCATTCTTGTAAGTAAAGGTATATTTGGCGGAGCCGGTGTCATAGCTGAGGGTGACCACCACCGCCGTTTGATGGTTGGTGCTGTCCGTATCATAGGTCACGAACAGGTTGCCCTCCCCCTGCACCTTGTAGCTTTTCAACTTTGGCGACACCGCCGCGTTGTCCAGCACCAACTGGTACTGGTACACATCGCTCTTAAACTGCCCCACAATGGTGGCGCCGGAAAAGGCAATGCGCTCCAGCACCGGGGCCTGCGCCGCAAAGGCAGGCAAGCACTGACCCAGCAGACACAGGGTCAGCAGCAGGTATAAGAACTTTCGCTTCATAAGGTCACTCCGTGATCAGGTAACAGGTGCAGCCGCGGTCGTCCAGCAGCTGCTTCACTGCCCGACGGCTTTTCTCCGGGCAGGTAATGGCATAAATTTGGTTTTCATTCGGGTTTTGGGTGCACTTGTCGGCCACTTCTTTTTTCAGGTCCGCCGTCGTGGTAGAGGTGATGTTTACCGCCACCGGTTGGAGAAATTTTACATCCTGCCCCAGGTCGGCAGTCAGTCGCTTGGACAAATCGGCAAACCCATTGTGATTAAAGGTGCCCGCCGCCTGCGGCAGCTCCGTGCCCTCCAGCACAAACACCGTTACCCCGGCGCGGACGCTCTCCTCCACCAGCGAGCGAATGTAGTTGTAAACCTCCGTGCTGTCCGGGTTCAGGTAGCGGTTGCCCGCCGGATCTGTGTAAGCGGTTTTGCCGCTCTTCACCGCCCAGGCCGGATTGGCAACGGTCTGCACATTGTCCGGATAGCACACAATGTGCCCCAGCACCAGCAGGTCATTCTTGCCCAGCTTTTGGCAAGAGGAGCGCAAATCCCCGGCAGGGGAAGATACCGCCCCGGCTGCCGCCACAGTACCCAGGGTAGAGGCGTAGCCCACGGTGCCGTCCGCCCGCTTAATATCAAAGCAGGCAGCGGTATAGCCGCCGGAGGACAAATCGTCCATCATGGCATCCAACATCACCGCACCGTCCAGGGACAGGCTGTCCACCTTGGCGGCCTTGGCCTCCAGCGCCACAGTGCTGATGGTGTTGCCGTCCACCGTGTCCGTTTGGGCGGCAGGCATGGCGTGCAGATCCATCCAGGCATCCATTAAAATATAGCCCGCATACAGCAGCACCAGCCCCAGCAGCACCAAAAGTACCCGGCGCACCACCTGGCCGGGCGTGGTCTTTTGAAACGCCGGGCCTTTTTTACGCCGCTCCCGATCCAGCTCTGCCTGACCCGCCTGGGTGCGCGGTTCAATGTATTTGTCTGCAAAGTCAATGGGGCGGCCCACTTCCGGCTCCGTCCATTTTTGACCTCGCTTGTCATTACTGTAAAATCGCTTTTGCTTTTTCTTCATCTTGCCTTATTCCGCAGCCTGCTGCGCCGCACGGCACAGACCGGCAATGGTGGCTGCCGGATCCGCACTCTTAAACACCGCAGACCCTGCCACAAACACATTGGCCCCGGCCTTGGCCGCTGCCTTTACCGTCTCCAGGTTAATGCCCCCGTCCACTTGCAGATCCAGGTGGGGATAGCGGCTGCGCAGCAAAGTGAGCTTTGGCATCATATCTGCCATAAAGCTTTGGCCGCCGAAGCCCGGCTCCACAGTCATCACCAGCACCATGGCCAGCCGATCCGCATAGGGCAGCACCGCCTCTGCCGGCGTGCCCGGCTTAATGGCAATCGCCGGCTTGCAGCCCCGGGCAAGGATCTTGTCGATCACTGCGCTCGGGTCATCGTCGCTCTCCAGGTGGAAAGTGATCAGATCCGCACCGGCGTCGGCGTAATCGTCAATATACCGCAGCGGCTGGCTGATCATCAGGTGCACATCAAAGGGCAGGTCGCACACCTTGGACAGCCCGGCGATCACCGGCGCGCCAAAGGAGATATTGGGCACAAAATGCCCGTCCATTACATCCAGGTGCAGCAGATGAGCGCCCCCGGCGGCGCATTTGTTGGCCTCTGCGCCCATGTTGGCAAAATCGCAGGCCAGCATAGACGGTGAAATCTTCATATCCATACAGAATTCCCCTCTCGGTAACGGCAAAACTGCCGGTTTGCGTTCGTGCTCTTATTATACGCCCAAAAGGGCACAAAATCAACAGCAACGCCTACGAAATATGCCTTGACGGCGCACCCGGTTTTCGTTAGAATAGTACAAAACAGGAGGTAACTGAAATGGAACTCTCCCCTATCTGCAAAAAAGAATACCCGGCGCTGCGGGCACTGTATCGCAGCGCGTTCCCGGCAGCGGAGCGTATGCCCCTCTCCCGCTTCTTCGCCCTGCAAAAAAAGGGGCAAGCGGAGATTTTGGTGCTGCGCACCGGCGGCGCCTTTGCCGGGCTGATGATCGTCAGCTTTGCCCCCGGCTACGCCCTGCTCAACTACTTTGCCGTGAAGCCGGACTGCCGCTCTATGGGACTTGGCTCCCAGGCGCTGCCCGCCTTGCAGCAGCGTTATCCCAATCGGCAGGTGGTGCTGGAGGTGGAGCCGCCGGATCATACGGCACCCAACGCCCGGCAGCGGCAACGGCGGCTGGATTTCTATGCCAAAAACGGCTTTCTCCCCTGCAACTTGCCGGTACGGCTGTGCGGCGTGGCACTGGATGTGCTCACGCCCGGCGGGCAGGCACTGGATTTTGCCGCCTATCAAGGGTTTTATCGCCCGATCTTTGGCCGTCTGGCGCCCCTTTTTGTGCAAAAGCGCCAATAAAACGCCGCCGGGCCAAATTCTCCTTGTATTTTGGCCGGGGGTGGTGTAGAATAGTTGCGGATTTTCAGATACAATAGATAACAAAGCCAGTAACGGAGGATTTCTCTATGATTCAAGCCAATAATGTAACCGTGCAGTTTGGCGGTCGCGCCCTGTTTGAGCGGGTCAATGTGACCTTCTCCAAGGGCAACTGCTACGGCATCATCGGTGCCAATGGCGCAGGCAAGTCCACTTTCTTAAAAGTGCTGGATGGCGAGCTGGAGCCCCAAAAGGGCGAGGTGGTCATCACCCCCGGCGAGCGGCTCAGCGTGCTCAAGCAGGACCACTTTGCCTACGACCAGTACCAGGTGGTGCGCACCGTGCTGATGGGCAACCCCCGTCTCATTGAAATTATGGAAGAAAAGGACGCCCTGTACGCCAAACCGGACTTTAGCGAGGCGGATGGCGTGCGCGCCGGGGAGCTGGAAGCGGAATTTGCCGATATGGACGGCTGGAACGCAGAGAGCGATGCGGAGTTTATGCTCAACAAGCTGGGTGTTACCGACGAGTACCACTATATGACCATGGCGGAACTGCCTGCCAACTTAAAGGTCAAGGTGCTGCTGGCGCAGGCCCTCTTTGGCAATCCGGACATTTTGCTGCTGGACGAGCCTACCAACCACCTGGATCTGTCCGCCATTCGCTGGCTGGAAAACTTCCTGCTGGATTTTGAAAACACGGTAATCGTGGTGTCCCATGACCGTCACTTCTTAAATAAGGTCTGCACCCATATCTGCGATGTGGACTTTGGCAAAATTCAAATGTATGTAGGCAACTACGACTTTTGGTACGAGTACACCCAAATGCGCCAGCGCCAGGCTCGAGATCAGAACAAAAAGAACGAGCAGAAGATCAAGGAACTCCAGGCCTTTATTGCCCGCTTCTCTGCCAACGCGGCCAAGAGCAAGCAGGCCACCAGCCGTAAAAAGCAGCTGGACGCTTTGGAGATGATCGACATGCCCGTGTCCTCCCGCCGGTTCCCCTTTGTGGACTTTAAGCCGGATCGGGAGTGCGGCAACGACCTGCTGCGAGTGGACCACCTGACCAAAACCATCGGCGACCGCAAGGTGCTGGACGACATCAGCTTTGTGATCCATCCCCGAGAGAAGGTGGCCTTTGTAGGCGCAGATGCCATGGCCAAAACCACCCTGTTTAAGATCATTATGGGCGAGATGGAGCCGGACGAGGGCGAATACAAGTGGGGCGTGACCACCACCCAAAGCTACTTCCCCAGCGACAACAGCGCCTACTTTGACGGCGTGGACCTGACCCTGATCGACTGGCTGCGCCAGTACACCACCCAAACGCTGGAAACGGACATTCGCTCCTGGCTGGGTCGTATGCTCTTTAGCGGCGACGAGGCGCTGAAGAAGGCCAATGTACTTTCCGGCGGCGAGCGGGTACGGTGTATGCTGTGCAAGATGATGCTCTCCGGCGCCAATGTGCTGGTGCTGGACGAACCCACCAACCACCTGGACCTGGAGTCCATCACCGCATTGAATGACGGCCTGATCCGCTACCCGGAGACCATTCTCTTTACCTCCCACGACCACCAGTTCGTGCAGACCGTTGCCGACCGGATCATCGAGGTCAGCGGCAATACCCTGCTGGATCGCAAGGGCACCTACGACGAATTCCTGGCAGACTTTGACGAGGACCAGCTGAAGAAGTATTAACAGCAAAACGCATAACATAAAAGAACAGGAACGCAGGTCTATGCGTTCCTGTTCTTTTATCTGTTCTGTGTTATTTTTTCGGCGCTGTACCAGCCACAACGCCAACCCCAGGAAAAAGCCTTGCAGACTGCGTCACTTCTCCACTCCAACGGTATAAGCCGCCACCGCCGCAAAAATTGAAACCGCCACGGACAAAATATCCGTCATTTTTATCGACACGACTTTATATATAACCGCATCTTCAAAATGTTTCGCCGGCTTTTGATGTTTCACATAATGTTTTCCAGTTGCATTATATCATAGTTATAATCAAATGCAAACAAACATTATGTATGATTTATACAAAACCCGCTTTCACGCCTTTGGCAAACGATAAAAGCCCCGGGAACGCACAAACAGGTGTTCCCGGGGCTCATTTTGTATTACACCTTTTAGTCTACTTGCGCATTGTAGGATTGCTCCACAATTTGCATAATTTGCTCTAAATCCTCCATTTTTTCCATGTGCAACTCAACATCACCATTCCCCCAGCGACCCAAATCGGTTACATCTCTACAAATCCCATTGGGATCCTTCACCTCTGAAAACTTCAGGTTAACTGTAATAGTAAGTTTCTGCTTCTGTGGAACTATGTCAACAAAGTTTGTATCTAATTTGTACGCTATGTAAAACTTTTTATATTCCTTTCGCACTGCGGGCGACAAATTCAGAATTCGTCTATCCAGCGCCTCAATCAATGCTCTGTTGTAATCGTTCAAATCGTATGTGTCTATACTATATTTTGGCTTTTCCTTTTCTGTGGCACAATATGGTGCAAGCGCTTTTGCGGATATTACCGGATACGGCCAAATCTCCTGCGCTAACTGCGCAAGAATATTGGCACGCGCCTGTATATGCTCCTCGGTCCATTCCGTAAGATGCACTACATATCTGTTCAAACGCAATGCACTTTCCTTAAATCCCCCCGTCATATTCATTTTTTCCATAAAAGGCCTGTCGCTCATTTCAGAATTATATGCAGTTAGTGTCAGATTGCCAATTGTATGAAGGTACCTGTTTTGAATTTCCCGCCAATGTATACCCAATTCTTTTTGCCATTGCTCTGATAAGTGCGTATTTTGTGGCATAATATGCTCTATTGTATAATTTTCTATCGCAATGGGAGCCTTGTTTTGGAAATTCTCCAAACGATTAAGTATATAATTCCGTGTGCGCATATTATAAACATCGCGCATAACAAATGCCCTTTCAAATCTATCATCATCCGGAAACACTTTGTACGATTCTTGTAACACAAAAAAAGCCTTTACCGAATTCATATAATCATTGGGCCGAATATAATTCTTGAATGTTGCAAAAGTTTTATTTAATGAGTTGGTAGGTATATCACATATTCCGCGCCTCAACACATAACTCACGCATAAAGTCAGTATTTCTTTAAGTTCTGCAAGACTGATTAACCCCGCATCGCAATCGCGGTGCACTTTAAGCAAGAATGGATATGAGACTTCCATACGCAAATCTACAATATCACAATACAATCTACGCAACTCTACATCATCGCTTCTTTCAAAAACGATATTTGTATAGTACTGCGCATATACAAACAAATCTTGACAAATTTCCCGCGCCGTACCGAATTCACTGTTCAAATGATATTGCTTAAATTCTTCATATACGCGTCCTTGTTTAGGAATCCGTGAAATCTTCATCGTCAGATAGTGACGGAAAAATGAATCCATTACATAACATTGCGATTCATATTCAAATAATTGTTCCATTGGCCGCCATAAATGCTCATAAACATATACTTGCTCTGTAGGTGCCAATCCCATCAAAACATAATTCCTTATCAAATCAGATTCTGATAATTCCTTGCCTGTAGAATTCAGGCTTTCAAATATCGCCTGCGCATCATCAAGTGTACGGTCTAATGTAATATTTACAATTTGCAGCCGTCCAATGGAATTCCACACTTCATCAGGCGTAATTTCATTTTTGGAAACACGATCAGAAAAGAATTTGTAATTTTCCACCAATCTGGATTGAGTCGTATTCACAGGTCTGTTTTCTACAAGTTGTACAAGAACATCTCTGTCCGTTTCGGTTAGTAACAACTTATAGCGATCGTTTCCGCTCTCATATTCATTTTTGAGGAGCATGCCATCAATACGGTGCGGATTGATTGAGGTTTCCTCCGGATGTTGTAGCACATAATTACGCAATGCCAAAAGTAACAATGTCAGTGTGGTCATTCGCTGTTGTCCATCAATGATCATATACTTCTGAACACCGGTAGGCATTGCTTGCTCTGCAATGTTTACAATAGAACCGACAAAATGTCCTGATTTTCCTTTCTTTTGCATATCCACAATATCGTCCCAAAGTCTTTTACATTGCTCTTTTTCCCAGCTGTAAAAGCGCTGATACACCGGAATGACAAATTGCTTATTCCCATTCAAAATTTCAAAGATATTTCCTTTTTGAGCATCCATTGTATTCTCCTCTGATTTTCAATTTCCTTTTTGCATTGTCCGTCACTCTGCCGTTATGCGAAGCAGGAGGGCGCCGTGGGCGGGGACGGTGGCGGAGAAGCGGTTTTTGAAAGTGCCCAACGGTTCACCTGACCAAATCTCCGTTACGGTACAGGCGGTATCCGGAAGCAGCAGCGCCGTCAAGTCCAGGGTTTGGCGGGCCGGGCGGTCCTGGGTATTAAACAGGGCAGCGTACTTGCAGCCCCGGCCGCAGGCCACCCACTGAATGGTGCCCCGGCCGTTGGTCTCTCGCCGCAGCAATTCCCGGGCGCCGTAAGAGGTAGCGTGCATTTGCAGATAATCTTGATTGGTCAGCATAGCCAGCACATCGGCGGGCATCTCCGGCAGATCGCCGCCCAAAAACAGCGGACTGCGGAAAATGCCCCACAAAGTGAACATGGTGCGCACCTCATCCGGGGTAAAATTGCTCATACGATTCTGCGCACCATGGTAGGGAGCGTCCTTGCACAGGCGGCCCACCGGCAGCATATCGCAATCCGGCCAGCAGCCGGGGCCGGGCACGCCCTCCCAGGTCTTGCACCGGTCAAACATATCGTGCAGCTTGTCCCACCGGTCCCAAAAATCGCCGGTCATACGCCACATTTGGGCGTGGCGGCGCAGGTGGGGCAAATTTGCAATATCCGCCGGGCCGGGGGAGAGGGACAGCACCACCTCCCGCCCGCAATTTTGCAAGCTGCGGTGGAGCATTTCAATCTCGTGCCGGGCGTTATACGGATCGTCCCACTTGCGAAATTCCGTGACGCAAATATCGTCGCACTTAATGAAATCCACGCCCCAGTCGGCGTACAACCGACAAACGGAGTCATAGTACGCTTGGGCTGCGGCATTGTCCCGCATACCGTACATATCCGTGTTCCAGGCGCAGACGGAAAAGTGATGGGCTGCGTCCCGGGCAGTAAAATCCGTGCCCAAAATAGGCGTATCCCGGTGCACCGCCTGGCGGGGAATGCCCCGCATAATATGAATACCAAAGCGCAGACCCAGAGAATGGCAATAATCCGCAATGGGACCAAAGCCCTTGCCCCCGGCTGCGCTGGGAAAGCGGTTCTCCGCCGGTAACAAACGCCCATAGTCATCCATACAAACCGGGGCAAAATTGTTATACTCGTTGCCCTTTGCCTGCGGCTCGTACCACTGAATGTCGCACACCAGAGTATTCCACCCATAGGGCAGCAGGTGTGCCGCCATAAAGCGGGCGTTCTCCCGCAATGCGTCCTCCGTTACGCCGGCGCCGTAGCAGTCCCAGCTGTTCCACCCCATAGGCGGGGTAGGGGCAAGTGTCTTTTTCATACCATTCACCTCAAAAAGCCGCCGGTAATTGCCCGACGGCGTTGTTTTTATTACAGTTCCTTAACCATACGAATGTGGGGGCAAAACTCGTCCAGATAGACCTCCCCCACCGAGGTAAAACCGCACTTTTCGTAAAAAGGCTGTACCCGGCACTGGGCAGACACCTCAATGCCCGCAGCGCCCCGGCGGCGCAGTTCCGCCTCTGCCAAGTCCATCATTCGCCGCCCTAAGTGCAGCTGGCGGGCAGACTGGATCACCGCCACCCGGCCAATATGCCAGCGGGTGCCGCCGTCCTCCGTAAAGGCACGCAGCGTGCCCACCGGCTCACCGTCTGCAAACAGCAGCAGGTGCAGCGCATGGCGGTCAATGGCGTCAAATTCCTCCTGAAAGCCCTGCTCCTCCACAAAAACCGCCTGGCGAATGGCCGCGGCCTCCGGGGGCAAAGCGTCATAAAATGTGTGGGTAAATTCCATTACTTCAAATACTCCCAATGCTTGTCTTTTTCGCTTAGCTGCAAGGTCATACCCGGGGGAATGGGCCACTCCACACCGATCTTTGGATCGTCCCAGGGAATGCCGCCCTCATCGTCCGGGTGAAAAAAGTCCGTTACCTTGTAGCAAAATTCCGCCCGCTTCGACAGCACCAAAAAACCGTGGGCAAACCCGGCAGGGATCAAAAACTGCTTTTTGTTCTCCGCAGAGAGCACCTCGCCGTGCCACCGCAAGTAAGTATCGCTGCCCGGCCGCAGGTCCACCGCCACATCAAATACCGTGCCGCTGACCACCCGCACCAGCTTGGTCTGGGGATAGCGCAGCTGGCGGTGCAGCCCCCGCAGCACGCCGTAAGTGCTGCCGGACTGGTTGTCCTGGACAAAATCACAATGAAAGCCCAGGCTCTCCATATCCCGCTGATTGTAGGTCTCCATAAAATAGCCACGGTCGTCGCCGTGCACCGTGGGGGTGAGCACTGCCAGCCCGGCAATGCCGCCCACATTCTGCTGTGCCTGCATTTGGATCATACCTTTTCTTCCTCCAATGCCTGTAAATACCTCGCCAGTGCGTCTTGCCACTCCGGCAAGGGGGTGAGGCCCGCTGCCGCCAAGGCGCTGCAATCCAGCCGGCTGTTCAGCGGTCGCCGAGCCGCCGTGGGGTACGCTGCGGTAGAGATCGGCTCCAATTCTATCTTTTTGCCGGCAAGGTCAAAAATCCGCCGGGCAAAGTCGTACCAACTCACCGGTTGACCGCTGCCGGCGGCGTGGAACACACCCTGTGCGTTTTGCTCTGCCATTTGGCAAATGAGCCGGGCCAAATCCACCGTATAGGTGGGGCAGCCGATCTGGTCGTCCACCACCGACAGGCGGGTACGGCGCTCTGCCAGGCGCAGCATGGTCTTTACAAAATTGTTGCCGTGCAGGCCAAACACCCAGCTGATCCGCAAGATGGCGTGGCGGGGCACCGCCTGCGCCGCCTGCTCGCCCAGCAGCTTGCTGCGACCGTACACATTCAGGGGCGCCGGGCGCTCCGTCACCGGATGGGGCGCCGTGCCGCTGCCGTCAAACACATAATCCGTAGACGGGTACAGCAGCCCGCAGCCTGCTGCCGCGCAGGCGTGAGCCACATACGCCGTGCCCGCTGCATTAACAGCCATACAAATTTTTTCTTCCGTCTCTGCCCGATCCACCGCCGTGTAGGCCGCGCAGTGCACCACCCAGTCCGGGCGATAGTCGCCGATGGCAGACTCCACCTGCGCCGGGTGGGTAATATCCAGTTCTGTATGATCGGGGGCCCATACCTGCCAACCCTTGGCCGCGGCTGCCTGTGCCACATCCGTACCCAGCTGGCCGCTGCCCCCTGTTACTAAAATTCGCATTTATTCGCCTAACCGCTCTCTGTACATGGCCTGAAAATAATTTTGATATTCGCCGCTGAGAATGTGGCTCCACCAATCCCGGTGGGTCAGATACCACTCCACCGTGCGGCGCAGCCCGGTGTCAAAATCCGTCTCCGGCTGCCAGCCCAGCTCTCGGTGAATTTTCGTAGGATCAATGGCATAACGCCGATCGTGACCCGGCCGGTCGGTGACGAAAGTGATCAGACTTTCCGGCTTGCCCAAAGCGGCCAGCACCGCCTGCACCACCTGCAAGTTGGTGCGCTCATTGTGCCCGCCGATGTTATACACTTCTCCCGCCGTGCCTCGGCGCAAAATCAGGTCAATGGCGGCGCAGTGATCCTCCACATACAGCCAGTCCCGCACATTCTCGCCGGTGCCGTACACCGGCAGGCTTTGATCTGCCAGCGCCCGGGTGATCATTAAGGGAATCAACTTCTCCGGGAAGTGGTAGGGGCCGTAGTTGTTAGAGCACCGGCTTACCGTGACCGGCAACCCATAGGTGCGGGCATAGGCCAGCACCAGCAGATCCGCCCCCGCCTTGGAGGCAGAATAGGGGCTGGAGGTGTGTATGGGCGTTTCTTCCGTAAAGAACAGATCCGGCCGATCCAGGGGCAGATCGCCGTACACCTCATCAGTGGACACCTGGTGATACCGAGTGACCCCGTGACGGCGGCAGGCGTCCAGCAATACCCCGGTGCCCAGCACATTGGTCTTTAAAAACAGATCCGGCTGGGTAATGGAGCGGTCCACATGGCTCTCCGCCGCAAAGTTGACTACATAATCCGGTTTCTCCTGCAAAAACAGGCGTTCCACCGCCTGCGCATCGGCAATATCCCCCTGCACAAAGCGGAAGTTGGGGTTCTCCATCACATCCGCCAGGGTCTCCAAATTGCCCGCATAGGTCAGCTTGTCCAGGCAGACCACCCGATCCTCCGGGTGGTGGGTCAGTTGGTAAAATATGAAGTTGGCACCGATAAACCCGGCACCGCCGGTCACAAGTACAGTCATCCTCGCACCTCAGTATTGTATTTCGCCCCGCACCACCGCCTGCAAGTAGGCGCCGTATGCGGATTTGCCGTAGGTCTTGGCCGCTGCCGCCAAATCATCGGCGGTGATCCAGCCGTTAATATAGGCCACTTCCTCCGGGGAGGAAATCTCCACCCCCTGCTGGTGCTGAATCGTACGCACAAAGTTGCCGGCCTCTAACAGGCTGTCCGTGGTGCCGGTATCCAGCCAGGCGTAGCCCCGCCCCAGCAGTTTTACATCCAGATCCCCCGCCTGTAAGTATAGCCGGTTCAGATCGGTGATTTCCAGCTCACCCCGGGCGGAGGGGGTCAGTCCTTCGGCGTAGTCCACGCACCGATTGTCATAGAAATACAGCCCGGTGACCGCATAATTGCTCTTGGGCACCGCCGGCTTTTCCTCCAGCGACACCACCCGGTTCTCTCGGTCAAACTCCACAATGCCAAAGCGCCCCGGGTCCTCCACATGATAACCGAACACGGTGGCGCGATGATTTTGCTCTGCGTTCTCCACCGCGCTTTGTAGCAGCCGCCGCAGCCCAGCGCCGTAAAAGATATTGTCCCCCAGCACCATACAGCAGCAGTCGTCGCCAATAAAGTCCGCACCCAGGATAAAGGCCTGGGCCAGTCCGTCCGGGGAGGGCTGCTCCTTGTAGCTGAGCCGCAGACCAAACCGCGCGCCGTCCCCCAAGAGAGACTGGAATCGGGGCAGGTCCCGGGGCGTGCTGATCATGAGAATATCCCGCACTCCCGCCAACATCAGCGTGGTCAACGGATAGTAGATCATAGGCTTATCATACACCGGCAGCAGCTGCTTGGAGGTGATCTGGGTCAGCGGATACAACCGGGTGCCGCTGCCCCCTGCCAAAATTATACCTTTCATACCATTCCCCTTCCCGGCCCGCGCCGTCTGTCTATTTTCTATACCTATTATAACTCTACCATACCCCGGCTGAAAATGCAATAAAAAGCGGCTACTGCACAAAAGGGAAAGCCCCCTTACACGGCTGTGCAAAGGGGCTCGGAACAGCAAAATCAATAATTCGTTGTATTGATGTAAGTAACGATAATATGATCGGGTGTGTTATTGTAAAATGCTACCGCAAGCATAACCAAATCATTTGTGTCCTCATTTATAAACGAATAATAATACAAGCCATCTTCATCCCGCTTATCGTCTTCTCTATAGAATTCATATCCATAATCCTGCAATATATCGTAGTAATCATTCAACCAATCGGCGCTTTGACTGACCACCGCATCATAAGAATAAACACAGAATACTGTATCGCCATCTCCTTTATTGTCGTAGTCAACCAGCGGCACATTAAAGTACGCCCCAAAGTCCGGTACATTGTAATTCTCCGGGTAATACTCCGGCACTGTTACTTTGCAGCTGATCCGGTCGTCTGCGGTTTTGGCCGTAATGGTGCACTGACCGGAGCCGTTGGCGCTGATCTCGCCGGAGCGGTTCACCACCGCCACGGTAGGATCGCTGGTCTGCCAGGTGATCTTTTTATCCGTGCCGGTGCACTTTAATTTGTAACCCTCACCGTTAAACAGGGTGATTTTATAGGTGTCCAGACTCAGCCCGGTTTTGGTGGTCACAGAGGAAGCCTTTGACCAGCTGCTGTAATAGTTGGTCTTGCCCACTTTCTTATAGGTGCGCACCCGCACATAGTATTTTTTAATGGGTTTGCCGTTTACTTTCAGCGAGGTGGTGGAATTCTTGCTTACGGTCTTGCTGCTTGCGGATTTGAAGCGGCTGTTCTCTGCATACTGCACCTGATAGCCGGTGGTTTGGGTGGCCTGCTTCTTCCACTTAACGGTAAAGGACTTTTTACCGGCGGACACAGAGGAGACGGCAGTCCCCTTGGGCACGATCTTAAAGCTGGCGCTCTTAGTGCCCTTGTACTTGCCCTTGAATTTGACCTTAACCGTATAAGTGCCCACATTTTTTCTGCCGGAGGGGTACTTGACCGTGTAATACTTGGCGGCGATCTTTTTGCCCTTCTTGTCCTTGGCGGTCACCTTAGGCTTCTTCACCTTGCCGTCGTAGGTGTAAGTGGTAGTAGACAGCGACACGCTCTTGGCCGTAGTGGCGGCATAGGCGGTGATCTGCACGGCGCCTACCATACAGACGGCCATCATCAGCGCCAAAAGAATACTGATTTTTCTTTTCATTTGCATTTCCTTCTTTCTGTTGTTCTTTCTGGTTCTGCATAATTGCACCTATATAGGTGCAATCTTAGAATAGCACAAAGATACAATAAAGTCAACGCAAATTGTTCTTAAATAGGTGCAAGAGGTTGACCATGAATATTGAATTTGAAAAGCAGATGGGGCGGAATATCCGCCATATTCGGGAAGAAAAGGGCATGACCCAGGAGCTGCTCTCCGCCAAATTGCAGCTGGCCGGGTGCGACATCACCCGCAGCGCCGTGGCCAAGATCGAGGTGGGGCAGCGGCATATTTATCCGGACGAGATCCGCCACATTCGGCAGATTTTGAGCACCACCTATGAAGAATTATTTGAACGGCAGTATAACTGACGCTGCCGGCAGGCGACGGTGCGCGTTTGTTGACTTTTGGCGGCGGCTATTATACAATAATCCGGCAAAAACAAAGGATGATCTGCGGCTGTGTGCCGAGAACGGAGAACAAAATGGGCCATGCCTCTGTGTTTGAAAATCGAAAATGGGTGCCCCTGTTTGCCGGCAGCGCGGCGCTAAGCTGGGCCTGCGCCTTTCCCCTGATCAAGCTGGGTCTGGCGGACTTTGGCATTGCCGGCACAGACACCGGCGGCAAGGCGCTGTTCGCCGGAGCGCGGTTCTTGCTGGCCGGTCTGGTGGTGCTGGCGGTAGCCAAGCTGTGCGGCCGCTCCTTTGCGGTGCCCCGGGGCAAGACACGGTGGCAGCTGGTGCTCTTTGGTCTGGTCAACACGGCGCTGCACTACTTTTTCTTTTATCTGGGCGTATCCAATTCTCCCGGCGGCCGGGCGTCTATCCTGGACAGCCTGGGCACTTTTCTGCTGATCCTGGCAGCCGCGGTGGTGTTCCGGGAAAAGCTCACCCTACGGTCAATTTTTGGCTGCCTGTTGGGGTTCTCCGGCATTGTGCTCATCAACCTGGGCAGCACCGCCGGGCAGTTCACCCTCTCCGGCGATGGTATGCTGCTGTGCAGCAGTGTGTGCGCCATGGCAGGTGGACTGCTGACCCGGGTGGTCACCCGCAAAATGGACCCGCTTGTGGCTACCGGCCATTCCCTGGCACTGGGCGGCGCGCTGCTGATCCCTGCCGGGCTGCTGATGGGCGCTCACCCGGTGGGTGTGCACCTCAAGGGACTGCTGATCCTGGCGGCGCTGGTGGCAGTGTCTGCCGTGGGTTTTTCGTTTTACAACCAACTGCTGCGCTACCACCCGGTGGGGCAGATTGCCATTTATAACGCCTTTATTCCGGTACTGGGGGTGGTGCTCTCCTGCCTGCTGCTGGGGGAGCCTTTCTCCTGGCGCTATCTGCTGTCCGGCGCACTAGTTACCATCGGGATCTGCGCCGTAAATTTGCCGGCAAAGGCAAGAATTGACAGCTAATGCCAAGTATGGTATGCTATGGGTGCAAAGTTCTGCACATTTTTTAAGAAAAGAGGAAGTACCAAATGGACCAATACAATCAACAAAACCCGAACCCTCAGGGCAATTATCAACAACCCTATCAGCCGCCCTATCAACCGGTGCCCCCGGCTTATGATCCCACCACCCAGGTGATGAGCATTGGCCAGTATGTGGGTATGTTCATTCTCTCCTCCCTGCCGGTGGTGAATTTGATCTGCTGGATCGTGTGGCTGTGCAGCCCCAACACCAATAAGAACAAAAAGAACTTTATTTGGGCCAACATTATTATGTGGGTCATCTCCGTAGTGGCAGTGTCGCTGTTTTATGCTTTCGTCGGCACCGCCACTCTCGGCGCCCTGTCCTCTCTGTGACCCGGATTAAAATCGTCCCAAGCCGACAAACCCGTTGATGAACTGACATCAGCGGGTTCTTTTTTTGTAGGAAATGTATGAAGTTGGTACTTTTATTCGGCGCAGCCCAAGGTGGGGTTTGACTTGCAACAAAAAGCCACCGATCATCGGTGGCTTTCTGCTTTGCTATTCGTCGTAATCCTCGATTTCCTGTTCTTCCTCTTGTCTCTGTTTTTCCCGGGCTTCTTCCCGCTTGGCTTTGCGGGATTTGATGATCCCTGCAACCAATGCAATCACGGCTGCTGTGGCTAAGGCAATGGCAAGATAAATTAAAATATTCGCTACGGTAGAGCGGTGCGTAGGCGCCACCGCTGCGGTGTATGTATCGTCGGTGAGCACGGCTGTGCCGCCGGTTTGTACTGGCAGTTCTTCCTCCGTATCACCGGGGCTTGTCCCGCCGGTGTACGCAAACTTTCTCCCTGTTTGGGCGCTGCTTTTCCGAGCGCTTTTGGCCGTGTGGGGCACTGTGCCGGTGTAGGTGAATTTGGTGGTGGTCTCTTTTTTCTTTTTCGTTGTGGTTTGCCGGGTTGATTGCTTTGTCCCGACGCGCGCATTGCGACTTGCAGTCGTCTTTTCCGGCAAAGTGTAGTCGAAAGCAGCGCGCTCCAAAAGGCAAATGCCCCGCTCGCCGCAGTTATAATCCAGCCGCACCGTCAACGGCCCGCACAGGCTTTTATCCAGCGCAATGGCAAAGTAGGCATTGCCGTCTGCGATGCCGTAACCGCCGCTGTTTTCCAGTATCTCCACCTGCATATTGCAGCCGCTGGCAATGCCGTCGTAGCTTTGCAGCGCCTTGTCTGCGCCGGTTGTAAATGTAAATTTCTTAGTGGAGAATTTGGCAGAGGACACCTGCAAATTCAGCGCAACGGCGGCGGTATTCGCCCCCGGCTCCACCTGCTGATCTTGCATACTCACCGCAAAATACAGACAATGATTGTCCGTGTCGGCATAGATTTGGTAATAGCCCATCGCACCATCCGCCCGGAATTCTGTAACCGGCACATTCTGACAAGGCTCCCGGGTCAAGTAGGCGCTGTCCACCGCCGGCGAAGCTGCATAGGCCGGCACCGCTGCCCACAAAAGCGCCAAAAGCGCCGCCAACACAGCCAAAATCCGCCGACCCATAGTCATACCTCTTCTCTCTCTAAAAAACTTTCTAACTAGTTTCATTCTACCCATTTCCCCCTTTTTCGTCAAGGGATTTGGAGAATTTTTTCTGTTTTTCGCCACAAAAAACAACCACCAGCAATAAATCCACACAAAAAAGGCTCCCGCAAAAGCGGAAGCCTTAAATGCATTATCGTTTTTACCTGCAAGTCATCGGGCACCATTTACTCCCATTCGATTCAAGGTTTTGCAACCGTAACATTTTAGCACAGGTAATATTGTTCACATTGTCCCGGCTATCAGTATTATCTAATACCTATTGCCTATAAATTTTTCTGTTGCCATATTGTTGCCATTAATATAACACAAGCAACACTAGAATTCAATGCTTTAAATTAAGAAATTTGTATTATCGTTTAGATTAGCCATAAATTGTGAATATGTATATATGTTATTAGCTCCAACTACCGATGTCAGGAAATTATTTAAATCTTGATTAACAGGAACGGTTATAAATATAACCAATCTTTTCTTTGGTCTCGAACAACAAACATAAAACAAATTACGATTTTTTTCATATGTTGCTTTATCTTCGTCAGGAATACTGATAGTTCCATTAATCATAGGTGCGTATTTTTCAAATTGGTATTGATTCCACCCCTTGCTTATTACAAAAACTACATTATCGTATTCTTCGCCTTTTACACCATGCTCTGTAGAAAAATCTGAATCAGGATATAAAAATTCAATTGCAGATAAAAACTGACTGTACTCTATATCCAAAACATCCTTTATTGACGAAGAATTATAAATAGTATCAGGTGCACTATTATATAATTCCATATAGCCTTCAACATTAGGAGGTATAGGTATTAATCCAAATGACTTTACCGCATTTAGAACATCAATCGCTTTTTGCTTTCTTAATTCACCGATATTTATTTCAAAATTTTTCCATTTTGATTTTTCTGCTTTAGTTTTAATTGGATATTGTTTTACCCCAAGAGAGTCAAATAACAACTGCATATTGTTCATGCATAAAGCCTCATATATTGGTTCAATAGTATTCATGAAAAATAACAAGAACGGATCTTGTTTATCTCTCAATCCTTCGTCAATTATGTCTAATAATTTTCTATACCCTTGTTGAGCTGCTAAAACCTTATGTGTAATCATTAATATTTTTAAAGTTTCTTCACTTGGGACAGAAGATTTAATGGAATCCTTTAACTTATCAATTCTCTCCTTTATTTCATCAACAGGCAAATCATCTTTAAAATATCCTCTTGTACGACGTGCTCCAGTATAATCATCACAAGTTACAACTACAACTTGACCTTGAAAGTCATCTATTGCAGATTTTTGTGGCAATTCAGGACGAAGATTGTTTAATAATTCAACAATTTTTGGAGCGGAACGAAAATTTGAACCTTTCTTTATTATTCTGATTTTTTCGTTTTCTATTAATCCACAAGCATTATTTGATTGATATATAGTTTGCCATGCATCGCCAAAAAATCCAAATTGTGGACCTTTTTCAGTGGAAATAAAATGCTCAATAAACTTATCAATAATAGGTTTATATGAATCTTGATATTCGTCTATTAAGATTAGCGGATATTTATCTGAAAATATTTTTCTAAATTTTGCATTATCTAAAAGTTTTTCAAATAGAATTAAAACATCATTATGATGCAAATATTGTATTCCGTCTTCAACATAACGGTGACCCAGTGTATAACGTATTTCTGTAACTTCAGAAAAATCTCCTTCAGTATTATTTAAAGATTCATCTTCTGAAATCAAATTTTTCAAAGCACCTTGAAACTGTTTAATTACACTCCATGCAAATGAATGAATCGTTGAAGGAATAATAAACGAATCACTTGACAATCGTTTAACAATCACATTTACTGCAGCATTAGTATATGTTATACAAATCACATTTTGATTATTTGAGCGATATTGGTTCCATTTATTGCTTTGAATCCATTCTATTGCTTTATTAAGAGAGTAAGTTTTTCCAGAACCTGCACCAGCTTCTACTCTAAAACTTACTCCATCTTTTAATGCTTCAATTATTTCTAAATCAACTTTATCAGCTTCAGATTTTGCTTCCAAATAATTACTACCAAGATTATTTTCACTCATATATTTTCTCCTTATGAAAGCACATCCTGATCATTAAGCCATACCAAGCCGTCTTTAATGTATTGTGGAACTTGATATTCAGGTTTTTCAAATATCAAGTTCAATGCAAAATCTGTTTTGCATTTATCGTCAAATTCAAGCATTTCTTCCGTACAACCCTTATTTATACCATATAATGTGCGGTTAGCATTTTTGATAGCTTCTTCTAGCGATCTTCCGCATAATCCATTTTCTGATGTTTGAAATTCTATATGACATTTTCCTATCGTTTTTTCTTCATTTGACAAATCCAAAACATCCTTCAAAATTGGCTTATATGTTTTCGGTAGTCCCTTAGCAGACTTAACCCACCATTTTATAGTGGAATTAGATGTTTTTGTTGCCGTACTAACATACGCTTTTTTTCGTGTGTCACTTACAGAGTCTATGTCGGTAATCACCAAACAAGGAACATCTAAAAATTTGACAAATGGAATAAAAATATGTGCATATGCTCCACCAATCTCAATAATTGTATAATATTGAGCAGGTAATTTATATGTTCTTGATGAAAACAAATTTTCTTTGTCACATTTAGAAATCATATCTGGCAACAGTATGCGTTCAGCAGCACCCTCGACAAAAATAACTTTGTCAGCAAAGAACATATCACAACGAGTTAAAGTTAAGTATTTCTTTATAAAATCATAGTTTTCTTTATTAGTATCAGCAAACTGTTTTAAATCCTTGTATATTACACCATTTAGAGTCTTTTGTGCATAGCGAATTTTTGAGAATTCAACAGTATTTGCAATGTGTGCTGAATGCGAAGTAAGAAAAGTTTGAATATGTATAGATGCTATTTTTTCAAGGTATTCTTCTATATATTCAGCAAAACAATTTTGCATTTGAGGGTGCATATGTGACTCTGGTTCCTCAATAAATAACAATGGAATACACGCAGCACCACTTTGTTCAACTTTTTTAGCGAAAGCTGCTAACAAAAATTGAATTTTAATCAAATTCTTATAACCTAAACCATTATGAGAGCTAGGAAGGGTTTCTTGATTTGTATCTGTTTTATATGCTAATTTCGTTTGGTTTTTGATTTGCTCATCTATACTTAATTTTGTAGTAACTGCTAGTTGTAGTTCTTCACGATTTGGATAACCAAATCCAACTGCTTTTTGAACGACCTTGCTTAATAAATCATCACTTTGCTTTTGAACATTTTTATTAGCATCTTCCACAACCTTTTTTAGTTCTTTTATTTCTTTTTTAACATCTGGGTCTAAATCATCTTCTTCAACATTGAAATAACCAGTTATTAAAGCTTCTAAAGAATTGTCATTTTGATTACCATCTTCTCCCAATACTCTTTCAGCAGGAATCAAATAAAACGGAAACAGCTTTTCTAATTCAGATAAGCTTTTTAATTGTCTTTCATCTGCATTATTAGGGTTTACAGCATAGATTGATAGTCCAAACATTCTAGCAAAGTTCTTGCTGAATGTGGCTATTATCTCATCATCATTTAGAGAAAATTCTTTTTCCTTATAACAACATGGTTCCATTAATTCCTTAAAGCTTTTCTCATCCATTTTAAAAGCATATTCCGCATGAATCAGAGCAGTAGTAATTGATTCGTCAACATCTATAATGAATGGAGATAATGCCCCCAGATAAGCATCTTGAGGGTCAAGGCTATAATCAACAAAAAAGTCAACAGAAATAACATCTATTTTTGACTTAAAATCATCAAATGTTATTTCGCCATTCATATATTCTTTGACACGAGAATATAAATCGTTCCTTTTTTCTAAAGGATAATCATCATAAGAAAACGACTTTCCATTAATTATTTTATCAATACAATCAATGAATGAGGTTTTTGCGGTATTATTACGTCCAACGATCAAAGTTGTGTTTTCATCAACTTCTAACTCTGCATCAATAATCAATCTGAAATTTTTAATTTTAATGTTCGATAATCTCATCTTTACTCCACTTTTAAAATATATGTAATCAAAATTTTACCATCAGAATACAAGAACAACTTTATAAATTGGATTTTTCTAACTTAGCATATGATAACTTTTTTTGTGCTGAAATATAGTCACTCATATATTTATAATCAATGTTTCCATTATCATCAACAGGCAACTCAACTTCCAATGAATTACAAATATCTCTTGTTAATTTTGTTGACCAATCATACCATTTACCAACAGCTTTTTTAAATGCAACTATAAAATACAACATTGAATTTTCATTCCAAAGTTCTGGATTCCAAGGATACATCCCTTGAATATGAGAATATCCAATAAAATCATCTGGTTGATAAAACACTGTATCGGCTCCAGTTGTCGTATCACTAAAAGTGATTATACCACCTTTCTCTGTTGGTTTTAAATCAACATAACCTCCAATACCATTATTCACTGAAGAATTTGATATAACTGGTGTGCAACCTATTGTAGCATATAGTTTATCATTAGTTAATCCATATGATTTTGTAGGATGTATATCAAATAATACATCCACCCTTTTGGAGCTAGTTTTTTGTTTTCTAAATAAAACATCCTTTTCAAATTCCGACAACGAACTGTTTAATTGTAGCTTGCTGGCTAACGCACACAATTTATCATTATAGCTTTTTTTCATATTGAGAATTTGTTTCTTCATATATTCATAATCAGGAGTGTTTTTATCTATTGCTGGTAAAGAAATAAAAGTGTTTTTTAAAACTGTCTTAGTTGCTTTATCGCTCCAAGTAATAATTTTTGATAATGTTTTACGTATAGCAGTTATCAAATATAATGCTGTATTTTCATCTAAATTCGGTGATTGTAACACACTTGTAGCACCATGCCCATCTTTTAGATAAAATGGTGTTTCTAGATAAACAATATTACCATTATTTGAATGAATGAGTATAGTTGGTTTTCCCTCTTTATTGTTTAAAACATCATCACACAATGATAAATATGAGATTATTCCATTGTTAATTGTAGCTTGTCCATAAAAAGGATATTTTTCCATCTTATGGTCTTCTAATGAAGATATTTTCAGTGGATCAATTTCTTTTTGAGATTGCCACTGAAATAGCTTATCTAATTTAAAATCACAAAATTTCATTACCAACCTTCTTTCAACATTGAAGATAACTTCCAACCTAAGTATGAATTTATCGTTTCTTTAAAATCTTCTTCCTTAGGTACAATATCGAATTTTGCATGTTTCATGAAAGTCCAATCATCTCCATTCAACGTGATTGGTTCTTCAACATAATCCTCTCCTGTATAATAATTTGTTTGTGCTTTACCATATAATACTAAATCTACAATTTCGTCGTAACGTTCAATTGCATGATCAGTATTTTTTAAATTGGCATTAGCACCTGATCTTTTTCTGTTTTGCCTGGTGTATCCATCGTTTGAGAAATTAATAAATTTTACATTTTTCTTTACATTGTGAGGAATCCCTATATCAAACACATATATTGCTGTTTGAACACCTGCTTTTCCACAAAATATATCTGACATATGAATACTTGCAACAAGCGTATTGTTCTCAAGAATATCTTTAGTATAAGGCAATCCACTGCCACTACCTGCATTTTCTTGAATTAAAATCACAGCTCTGCCACCATTCATTGATTCAAGTGCCTTTTTTACAAAAATCATTCCCTTACCATCAGCCGAATAAGGTGGATTTAATAGGAATACATTTGCAGGGAACTTTTTCCCCTTCAATTCTCCTTGTTCATAAATACCTTCATAATCACGCAAGCTATCTTTATGAACTATATTTGACGAACCATCACCCATTAAAATCATATTCAATACAGCTAGCAAATAAATATCAGAGCGTTTTTCAATTCCTAATAAATGTTCTTCCTTTATTTCTTTTATCTTTTCTTTTAATTTACTAGGACTATTTATACGTGTTTCTGCATCTTTTATCATTAACTTCATTGAAGAAACTAAAAAGCCGCCTGAACCTGTAGCATAATCCCAAACATAGCTATTCATATTAACCTGTGCTAATTTAGCCATAAGTTCCGTAACATATCTAGGAGTAAGCACAACATCATTTTTAGCACTATCAGGAATATCAACCCATTCGTTTAAAACATTGAATAGTTTTCCTGTGAAATCAAGATGTTTTGCAGAAGTAAAAATTGGCATAATATCTCTTCTTACAATAGAATATATACTTTTAAGTTTACTTTCGGTTTTCACCACAGCACCGTCATCATTTTTCACTTCAACAGGTTTCCATAAATCCGAATAAATAAAAACCCTTGATAAATCATTGACTATCATTTCACGTTTCTCATCAGGCAAATTCTTTTCTGATAGGAAATCGCTTATTTTATCAATGATTTTTTTACCATCATTAGTTCGTTTACCTGTTTCTCCTTTTAAATCAGTGGTTTCTAACGGTGAAACTTTATTTTCTACACCTAAGCCAGCCATTATCATACCAGCAACCAATTCAACCCTAGAACCTACTCCAATTTGAAGATCATCTTGCATTGTCTGATTTAATGTCTTTAACTTATCTTCTATTTCGTTTTCATATTCTTTTGACTTTTGTTCAATTTCTTCATCACTTAAAGAAAGCGAATCAATCTCATCAATAAATTGATCTATATTTTCATTATACAAAAAAGACAAGTCAGAATATTCGCCTATCTTTTTTGGAATACAATAATTATCTGCAGATACATAATAAACACCAAATTCTGTAATAATGTCAGAGCCAGCATAAAACCCATTCATACCAATAGCAACAACTTCTTTGTAAGATAATGTGTTTGCAATAATTGCATTTGCATAATGAATAGCACCATTAACAGCATATTTAGAAATATTACTGAATTTTGGTTCATTGTTTTTATTGTAGTTATCAATTTGACCCTCTTTATTAAATTTTACTAAATCACCATTTATTCCTTTAACTTCAATAACAACTGGAATCTTTCGCATGCTTTTTGTGGTAATAAACACCTTTATGTCTGGCATATTACCACCTGAACCTCCGCTTTTTGATGGTGCTTTTTTTAATGCATCTTCTATTTCTGCATTTATATTTTCCGTTTTTGTGAAATGCACAACTTTTCCTTCATCAAGTTGTTTTTTTCCAATTTCTTCTATTCTTTCTTCAATACTTTTTTTACTTCCCATAATTGCTCCACCTTTCAAATTAATTTATATGTCATTTATAATTTTATCAATTATATTTTGAATTTGTTTTTCCGTTAATTTTAAATCGATTATTTTTCTAATTAACTTTCTTGTGTTTTTACTATTTGTGATTATTTTTGCTAAATCCTTTGCTACAACTCTATCATCTGGGTAGCACTTTGCAGCTAAATCATCAAATTCATCTGGGGGATGACTTTCCGACTCTAAAGCTTTTTTAATTTTATTTTGAACTTTTATAGAAGGAAGTCGTTTATCCTTTTGAATATCAGATAAATGTGTAGCTGAAATATTCAACTCGTCTGCAAGCTCTTTCGCAGTATTAAACTTATCACTATCTGATAACGCTTGTTTAATTAACTCTCCATACGTTTTCAAAAGCATTCCTCTTATCTTTAGTTATTATCATATATGCTTATTCGCTTATGAGCTAATTTTAACATTATCAACATGCGATGTCAATAATATTTATAAATATAGATTGACCTATAACATTACAGGTGTTATTATTTATTTAGACAAAGTCGAATTATGAACATTAGGATTAATTTATGGCACAGAGAAGACCAACTATTGTAAAAGGAAATACTGTAACTATATATAAAATGGATCACCCAGCTTGTGTATCTTCATTCATTGTGAATATGCAGGCTGCTATTAGGTATGCCTTAAAGCAAAAAATCAAATCGGTTGAGGTTATTTGTCTTTGTGCAAGAGAGCATATATTCCCAGATGCTTGTTTACCAATTTCTGCATTGATACAAGAATTTAAAATCATTTATAATATTGAAATTAATGTTACAATAAAAAATAATCATTATTTGGAAACATGTAATTTTATAAATCCTCTAAATCTACCTGTTGAGAAAATCAATAAATTTAGAAATCCATTAAACAAAATATTTGTCTATGAAGCAGATAATAGCGATAGCCCACAAGCTGTTGCATTAAATCAAGCCTTTGGAGATTGTATTAGCAGAACTGTGGAATGTAAAAAAGGCGTTTTAGGCGGACTAACTTGGTGCATCTATGAGATTATGGATAATGTACTTTTACATAGCAAAAGCAAACGCGGATATGTTATGGCACAATATCATACTACAACGCAAAGATTAGCTATTTGTGTATATGACTGTGGTATAGGAATATATAACTCGCTTTCAAAAGGAAAAACAAAACCAGAGTCCGAAATTGATGCAATCAGACTTGCAATTCAAGAGGGCATTAGCGACGGTCAAGGTCAAGGTAATGGCTTATATGGACTATCTCAAATAATTAATGTAAATGGTGGCAGGCTTGTTATATCTTCCGGCAAGTCAACTCTCATGTACAAAAACGGTGAATTTACAGAATGGACAAATAACCCAATAGTTTCAAACGAACATCGTGGTACAATTGTTGATTTCCAAGTCCATTTAACTCACGAAATCGATCTGAAAGAAGCCCTAAAAAGTATCGGAGGAATTGATGATTTTGATATAAGAATTGATGAAGATATGGCACAAGTTGATAGTGATTGGCTTATATATAATGTTAAGGAATATGCAAACGATACAGGCACAAGAGCTTCTGGAAAAGAATTGCGTTTAGATGTTACAAATATCATAAATCGTAAAGATGCTCCAATGATTATTGATTTTTCAAATATTGATATTGTAAGTTCTTCTTTTATAGATGAGTTTCTTGCTAAACTTTATATAGATTTTGGAAATGATAAGTTTAGTAAGTATATTTCAGTTTTAAATATGAATGAAGAAGTTAAGTTTTTATTTAACAGATCTTTGCAATTAAGAATAGATAGTAGTAATTAATAGTATTTTCAATTTATGTTATACACTATATCTTGTATAATTAATAAAAAATTATTAAAAATCACAAAAAAGTGTTGAAATAAATGAAAATATCATATAATATATATACAGAGATATATTTCTCTAGCCGTTGATCCCTATGATTATGTTAAGGACTGCATAGGTGTAGGTCTCCAAGCGGTTGTGTATGAACCGATCTTAACTATGTCTCTAAGGCAAGAAAATACACTTTTAAAAAAAGAAAAGAGGTTAGCCATAAGGCTGACCTTTTTCTTTTTTTATTTGAAAATTATTTCAAAACAAACAATCTCTCTTGCTCTATTTGAGATATTGTTCATGGCTTGAACCCAGAGCATCATATCGGTTGCTTTGAGTTTTTCTGTAATACCTTCTTGTTCGGCTAATTGCTTAACGAGTGTATCATACATTTCTGTTGCTCTGATATCTACATCATGCAGATATGAGTTGAATTTACACTGCGTAAGCAGGGTTGTATAAAACGCCGGTTTATATTGTTTAATATATTCCTTATGTTTTCTGCCCCAACAACCGATTTCATAATTCGTATCGGTTGATACAAGATTAGGGATATACACATCGCCTACAAGTGTGTAACTAATGCCTGTGTTTTCGTCGGTAATATACTTTTTCATAAAATTCTCCTTATCTGCATAGGTCATCATACCTATGTCTTGTTTTTTGCTTTGTAATAAAGCGTTTTTGTTGTATTGCTTTTTCAGCTTTCATATTGCGTTTGATTTCATAGTTGTCATCCAAAATATTGGTAGCAACCTTAACTTCTTTTCGCAACAAAGTTAAAGTTTTTGTAAAATCATCACGCTTTAATTTTAGCTCTGCCATAACACTTGATTCTTTGCAACGCCTCATTTTGTTGTAGCAATGCTGCCGTTGCTTTTCGACATAAACAATTTGTTTCTTTGTTGCTGAAATAAATTCATTAACAGCCGAAATCGTGGTCAATTCTTTAAAATCTATCAATCGTATTTCTTGCGAATACCTGTCGATTCTTCTCCAAGCCGCCCTCATTTCAGGTGACAACGGTTTGTGCTGTTTTGCTTTCGGCAAATAGCCCAAAATATAGCAGTAATGCAAATACAATGCTTTCAGACCGGTTATTTTTCTTGTTTTTATAAAACAACCGTTGAACCTAACTTTCTTTGAAACAATATATTTCGGTTTTATTGATTTTTGGAATTTGTTAAATTCGGGAGCAGTTTTCCAAAAGTCATTTTCTTTAAGCGTTTGAAAAATGTGCTCTTTATCATACTTCTCACCCAACCGATAAAGGCGTGTGTTTCGAGTGTCATTAACAGAACGAATTGTTGCATATTTCAAATCAGGGTTGAGATTAACAATATAGCCTTGTTTTTTGATAACATAGGTAAATTCTTTTGGCGAACAGCTGATACTTAATGCCTTATCTATTGCCTCTCGCATTAAATTGTATTTTGTAGGTTCACCGTTTTTCTCTGCATAATACAAAGTTCTTGGAGTTTTATTATGCGGATTTGCAATTACAGTTAAGTACTCACGCTCACAAAGTGAATCGGATAAATCTCTGAACTTGTAATACGCTTTCTTATTGCAATTAAATTTTTTACCGTTCCACATATTGACAGAGTTAATTACAAAATGATTATGATAAGTGCCTGTATTAAAATGCGTTGCTACAAGCACTTGATAATCTGTGTCCCACATTTGCTTTGCAAGTTCAACGCCAAGCCTATGACATTGTTCGGGTGTTACTTCGCCTGTCTTAAAACTTTGATATGCATGGTAGGCAACATTGCCTGATGTCTTACCAAAATGAACTTGAACATTTTTCATTTCTTCATAGACTGTATCGGTATTGCAATTTACGCCTGTGACATAGCACGCTTCTTCACTGATTGTTTTTTCTCCGTTCTCGGCATAATGAATTGCATTTTTCAAATCAGAGTAAATTGTTTTGTTTGGATTGGTGGCATAATCAACAACACGAGACAGACTGTCCTTGATTGCCCAAATTTTTGTTACAGCCATTATCCGTCATCACCGTAACACGCCTTGAGCAGAAGTTCTTTTATTTTATCAAGCCTGCTGTCATTCATTTGACAAATTGATTGATAAGCCTGTTTCAAATATTTGTTGGGTGCCGACCTTACACTTTGACCTAACGCACACTTACGAATATACTCGGATAACGATATTCCCGAATGCTTTGCCTTACTACAAATATTTGATTTTTCATTTTCGGTTACTCTGATGTTTATTGATAAATTTCTTTCTCTCATTAGTTCTCCTTTCTTTAGGGGGTAAAGGGCACTCCCTTATATTCCGGCAATACATTGCCTATGCTCGCTACAGTCTGCGACTGCAAATATACCCTTTGAGTTTGTCAGTTGCAAAACCTTTTATTTTCGGTTATAATATTAATGCTTTTATTAGCAGATCGCTTATCATCTGTTGCCGCAGATGAATTCCAAGCGGTCTTTTTTATTTGTTTATTCATCCTTATCGCCCTTCATTTCATAAAGTGTTTTGCTGATAAGTTTAATCGTTTTGAGTAGTTCTGGTGACGGTTGAGAGCCGTTTAATGACTTCAATTCAATCAAAACTTCTTCAAGTTTTTTCTTCAAAGCAACATAAACTTTTGGATTACCGACAACAACAATATCCCTTTGAAGTGCTCGATTGATTAAGTAATCTTGCTTTGTCAAACCCGATAATTTAACTCTCATATCAAGTTCATTGCTTTCTTCGGGCGACATTCTGAAAGCAACAGTTTTGTTTCTCCAACGGTTATGTTCGTCACGATTTTTAGCCGACATTTTCAAATTCGCCCCTTTCGTTTTCAAGTTTATTTGCCATTTCGTCTTGCCTTGACGGAAACATATGAGCATAATGATATGTCATATCGACGCTTTCGTGTCCCATCCTATCTGCAATTTCAACAGCAGAAAAGCCTAAATCAATGAGCAATGAAACATGTGAATGACGCAAATCATGGATACGAATTTTCTTAACTCCGGCATTTTCACAGCCTGTTTTCATAGACCGATACAATGCAGTTTTTGAAATCGGAAACAGCCTTGTATCTTTTTCTGCACCGTAAAGCATACCGATATAATCTTGCATTTCATCACAAAGAAACGACGGCATTTTAATTATTCTATTGCTCTTTGGTGTCTTCGGTTCGGTAATAATATCACAACCGTTTATTCTTTGATAGCTTTTGTTAATCCTTAAAGTTCGCTTGTTAAAATCAAAATCACTTGGAGTTAAGGCTAACAATTCGCCCTCACGAATGCCACACCAATACAATAATTCAAAAGCATAATAATGCATTGGTTCTTCCATTTTTGCTTCGGCGAATCGCATATATTCATCCTTTGTCCAAATAAGCATCTCTCTGTCGCTTTCTTTTTTGCCCATTGCTCCTGCTTTTCTTGCAACATTTTCTTTAAGTCCGTAGTATTTAACGGCAAAATTTAATATTGCACTCATTTGGTTATGAATTGTCTTTAAGTAGGTTTGAGAAAACGGTTTTCCGTTTTCATCCTTTGCTTTAATTAACTTGTTTTGCCAATTGATAACATCAGTCGCTTTGATTTCATTTATTTTCTTGTCGGCAAAATACGGCAAAATTTTGGTTTCAAATATATGTCTTTTTGTATTTATTGTATTAAGTTTCAACTTTCCGCTTAGGCTTTCAAAATACAATTCAACAAACGAATCAAATGTCATATTGCAAGCACCTTGCAGCTTTAACATTTCTTCTTTTTCCCAAGCCTTTGCCGCTTTTTGAGTAATAAAGCCTCGTTTTTGCGTTTGTTTTTTCTCACCTGTCCAATTGGTATATCTAAACACCGCTCGCCAAGTATTTGTTTTATTGTCCTTATATACAGGCATTCTTATCCTCCTTCCATTTTGTCTGTGCAGTCAATTCTTTTGTAAAAATACTTGCGATTAACTCTGCCCGAAACAACAATTTTTCCTTTTTCGGCAAGTTCCCTATTCAGTTTTTTGATAATCTTATATGCATAAGACTCGGAAACATCAAGAACTTTTGCAACTTCGTCAACCCTCATAAAAATAGAATTTTCAGACATTTTTACACCTCCTTTGGCTCTCACAGTTACATAATATGTTGCAATTATGATACTTGTATTTACAATTTCGTAACTGTTTGGTTACGGTTTTATATTAGCACCTTGTAATTCGCTTGTCAAGAATAATTTCAAAATTATCGTACTTATTTTGATAATTTAATTTGACTTATCGTAACATATATGGTACAGTAATGTTTGAGGTGATGCTTAATGGCAATCGGTGAAAGAATAAGATACATAAGAAAAAAGCACAACATGACTCAAAAATATTTAGGTTTACAGCTCGGATTCGGTGAAAAAAATGCCGATTCTCGTGTTGCACAATACGAAAACGGCAGGCGTGAACCTAAAAGCGATATGCTAAAAGAAATCGCAGGAGTATTGCAGGTATCAACACTTGCACTTGACAGTCCTAATCTTGATGACCATATCAGGTTAATGCACACATTATTTACTATTGAGGATATTTACGGACTTACTATCGAAAGAATAAATGGCAAGCTATGCATTGTTCCCGATGAAAGCAGACCGGAGTGTTTTACCGGTTTATACGGTTGCTTAAACGAATGGAACGAAATAAAAGATAAAGTTAAAAGCGGAGAAATGACACAAGGGCAATATGACGATTGGCGTTACAATTATCCAGAAGATTTACCCGAAAACATAATCAACACTCTTGACCATTGCTGGGAAAAAGCAAAACAGGAAAACAAGAAAAGAGAAAAGAACTACAATCCTTTCAATGAGCCGCAAAAAGACCTTTTAACCGAATTTGAAAAAATCAAAAAAGAACACGCAGAAAAAGAAAATGATGAATAGAAAAGAGCTATCGGACTTGATGTCTGATAGCTCTTAGTTTTATGCGAATATTTTATTGTTGCCAAAATGTTGCCATTTGGGGTTGCAAAACTCCCAAATGCCTTATAAATAGGGCGTTTATCGAGGTAGCGGAGTTATTCCCACTCTGCAACAAAGATGTGCTTCTAAACTTTTTTGTTTAGAAATTTTATCTTCTTTTGTTCTTGATTATTTGATGTATCCATATTATCCATCGTTGCCGATATACTGTTATCATTTTGTTATCAACTTTGATAACAGCCATAATATTTCACAACCTATTAGCAAGTTTATTATAGCATACACAGTATAGTAACGCAAGATTATTCGTAAAATCATATAAAGAATTAGACATGTAGTAGTAAGCATTTAGGGGTTCTGAAACCCGCATGAATACTACATTTCAAAACGTCAAAATGAGGGTAGCAATGGTATCTTATTGCCACCCTCAAAAAGATCTTCTAAATGTATATCAATCATTATTTTTTATCATATTTCTTTAATCGGGATTTAAACTCTGTATACCAATTATGAATTGCTTTAACATCATTTTTGAATTCATCAATTGAAGGCAACGAAACAGGCGCTTCGTCCGAGTGGGAATGATCATATTTTGAGTATTTAGTCATCATTCCATTAATAAAATCAACATCTGCTTCAGTTATTGCCTTTAAATAGCGTATTTTCTCAGAGGAAATGTTTTGCTCGTATCTAGAAACAATATTATTTAACAATGTTGTTTCAATACTCTTCTCGATAATGTCTCTTAGGGTGCTACACAAACCTTTTAGTAACATATCCGCAGTTGAATGATCTCCAACTTTTTGAGCGTTTTCGGCATTTTTAATAGGTCCGTCTAAACTGTTTAATTTTGAATCCAATTTATAACTAGCAAAATCATTTTGGTAATCTGGATCTCCAAGTGGTTTTCTTGCAAGTTTTATGTAGTTGATCTCAGTTTTGGATGTTCCTTTTGCTTTAGCTACATTGTTTTTTGACTGTGCAAGTCTGTTTAACTTTTCAGCAAATGCTAACCTGTGTGTAAAAACTATAACCTGTCTTTCTCCAGCCAAAAGCACCAATCTATTAGCAATGTTATCTTCATAGTTTTGATCCAATGAATTAATAGGATCATCAAAAATGAACGCTTGATTAACATTCCATGCAGATAAATCGGCAAGAAAAGCAGCAATAGAAACTGCTCGATACTCACCTTCACTAAGTATTTCTTCGGTGTTACGCTTTTCTACTGCACCAACCAAGGCAACCTTATGGTAAACTTTTCCTTTTGTAGCACCTTGTATCAATTCAACATTTATAGAGTGATTCGAACTTATCATATTTAACTCGTTTTTAAATCGTTCAACATATGCTTCTGTGATCATTATCTGCGATAAATTCTTTTTTAATGTCGTTACCATATTTGTTTTTGCTTTTGACAAAAGATTATTTAAAGCAAATATTTTGATTTTAATGTCTAAATTGCTTTGATTATCACAAAGCCATTTTTCTGCCGTTAATTCTAAAAATCTTTTGTGCTGTTCATCATAATCATTTATTAATCTATCTAACGATGATACTTTGGTGTCGATTTCATCAAACACACTTTCACAATAGTTGGTAATAGTTTTTACATCAACATTTTCAGGTGGATTGTCGCTATCTTCATCGTATTCATAAATCCACTTTGCTCTGGAATATAAAGAGTCGACAAATTCAAGAACCTTGACAGATACTTCGCCAGGTATAGCATTGGATTCTAAACCAAGTTGAATTTCAGATTTATTTAAGCGTCCAATCAGTTCCGAAACTTCTTGAACCAAATTTTTATATTCATTATCTGCATTTTCAAATTCAATTTTTAACTTTGACTCATAAAACTCATTAAGGGATTGTTTCTTTTCGAGCGCTTCTTTTGATAATTCTTGCTGACATAAAACACAATAATTATTTGCCTTGTCCTTATCTTCTTCATCTATATTAGAAATATACTCTATATAACTTTTAGCTGATTTCCAAAGATTTATCCATTCAACTGAACCCAGACCCTTAAAAATAGATACATCTCTAGATTTTTTGATAAAATCATCATATGCCGCTTTAGTTTCAATTTGCTTTTTTCTGTGTTGTTTATACTTTTCAATAAAACTATCATCAAGTTTTACAGAAAAGTTCTTCAGTTCATCAAATAATCCGTTTAAATATTTTTTTCTTGCTGATAATTGTTTTAGAGTTCCCTGAGGATCATTGTCTGTAAGAGCGGTTGTAAGAGTTTCTAATTCTTTTTTGCTCTCTGGCGAAAAGCATATAGTTTCTTTGAACCTATTTGCTTCTTCTGAATTTTTTAAATTTATGTATTCTATAATTCTGCTACATTCATTAACAGATTCCGGAGGTATAGTTAAAATAGATTCTTGAATTGAAACCTGCTCGCTCAACTGAACATTTACATATTCAATTATTTTGGCGAGATCAGAAAACACCTGTAACAATTTAGGTTCGTATATGACATCATTTTTTTCTTCAACAAATTGTTTGGCTATTTGCGTGTCATAAATTCGTATTGGATGTGATTTTTTGCTAGTCAAAGACCATGGATCCGTACTCTTAATACCGTCATAATCAAATACTAGATTTGCAGAGGGTTTCGTCTTTTCTCCTTCTGAATAAACATTTCCAAAAATGTTAATTGAGCTTTTTGGATCTTGCGCTTTTTTGAGTATTTTTACATAAGACGATTTTCCACACCCGTTTTCTCCGTACACAATGTTTAAGCCCAAACCAAAGTTCAAAGATTTTGTTGGTGCAAGCGCACATACCCCTTTTACATCAGAAATTTCTAATAATGCAGTATGAGTTATATCTTTACCCATTTTGTCAATGTCTTTTGGAAAAGTGACATCGGCTGAATAAGTACAAAATTCTATGTTGTGTTCTTTTAAAGCTAATTTATATGCCCGTTCTTTAATTGTATCTATATTAGAACCCTTCCAAATACTAGCAAATGAATCCTTTTGCCAATTCTCGGTTTTATTAAACCATTTTTTTACTAATTCAATTATTTTGCTGTCCATCGTTATTCCTCATTTAATCATAAATAATAACAAATCATACCATAAATGGCTGTCTCAGAAAAAAAGACAGCCATTTACATAAAACACATTTTATAATACTAAAGCATTAATATCAATATTATACTTATTACATATCCAAACATCTCTGTCTTTTTGATTGTCTATATTAAACAATTCCTCTTTTTCGTCTTCTGATAACTCTGGTATTGAAAAACCAGCAATATAGTTTTTTGCTAATGACATATAACCTTTAGCATAAGGTTTACTGGTTTTACACAAATAATACCAAAAGATTTTTGATTTTAAGAACAATCTAAGCAGCTTTAATTCATCAATGTTGTCTGATATTATTGCATATCCACAATAGAAAAGTAATTCTGGATCAAGAGATAATACTGCTATAGCTTCTCCACTCATATATGGAATCAATAATTTATATCCTTGATTGTTTAATCCCTGCGTTCTGCCATAAGCATACCAAACGGGATAATTGCCTTTGCCTTTATCTCTGCTTTCAAGTTCTTCTTTATTTTCATAAAGAAAGTCATAAGCATTCGGATATTTTCTCTTAAATGTATTTTCTTCAATTACCTCTATCTTTCCATCTTTAATAGAATACGGATAAATTGCAAATTCTGCTTTTTCTTCTAATTCAACTTCATTTTTGATAGTGTTTGGCTTTGCGATTTTTATACAACAATCTTTTTCAATAAGGTATTCTTTCCCTTTATAACTTCTTTTGAAACAATGCGAATCTTCACCAAGGGGAGAAAAAATAAACAAGTCATTTTTCAATGTCGCTATACCATTTCTTATTTTCCAATTAGCGAGTGGTGTACCGATACTTTCTATTTTTTTTATATTCTCATCCGTAATTGCATCACACATTCTCCAAGGAGCATTGCTTTCAAAAGATGACATCAAATAACACGTCTCTATATGTTGGTTGATTTGGTTGGCATCTTGGATTCTAGCGTATTTGATCAATCCATCCGATTTTGATTTGTTTATAATTGTTATACATGTATAACTTGTGACTTTCTCAAAAATCTGAGAGCCTCTAAAGTCAAGTATTTCAAGATTAAAACTACTACATTTCAAGTAACTTCTTAGGCTTCTCCCATTAATTGACTGCAGATAAGTATTTGGGGTTATGAAACCTAGACTACCAGTTCCGTTTAATAGTTCAATGCCAATTTCAAAAAATGGTATATACAAGTCAACATTTCCGGCTTTTGTTGTCTCCCATTGTGAGAAATGTTGCTTTGTTTTTTCTGGAATATTCCTATTGCGCACATAAGGTGGATTTCCTAAAACGCAATCAAAACCCTTTGCTGTCATCTTTAACTTCTTAAAAGTTTTTTTTGATAGCATATCTCCACAATAGAAATTAAACTCCACATTATCATCTTCATCGTTTAATAATAAAAACAACGAACATAATATCTCTGCTCTTCTTATTGCCTCAGAATCAATATCAACGCCAAATATGTACTTTTCAAAGCATTCTTTGTATGATATTCCATTTAATTGTGAAATTTGTTTAGCTGACTCAATAAGGAAAACTCCACATCCACATGAAGGATCGCAAATCTTGGGGAGTTTTTTGTTCCCAATAGTGTTTTTAACAATGTATTCAGCAATAGAAACAGGTGTATAAACTACACCCTTATCTTTTCTTTCACAAGAAGGAACAAGTATTTCAAAAACTTGTATTAAGTCATCTAATGAGAATGTCAAACCTTCATTAGAAATCTCTGTCAAAATAGACAATGTTGAATCTAGATCAACTTGATTCAAATATGACACAATCTTTGTAGAGCTGGTGACATTAATAGAATTGCTTATTATAAAAGCATTAACAATAATTCTCTCTAATTCAGAAGTGTTTTGGCTCTTTGATATTAAGTTTCTAAAATAATCAAAAACTTTCATTTTAATTTGCACCATTCAATAAATCTATTCGACTAACCGTTCTACCAATTCCATTGATTTTAGCAATTTCTTCTTCGGTGAGATCATATAGTCTATAACAATAAATGTCGAGTTCGCTCCATTTTTGTTCTAATGTTCTTTTTATTACCGCTTTGTTAACTGGTGTTGCATTAATATATTCTCTTTGCAATTCAACAATAGAGTTATAACAGTTGTTTAAGAATTCTACACAGCCATCTTCATTAGCAACAAGTTTTTCATTAGGAAATGGAACAGGATTTAAAAATTGTTTATTTAATTTATAATAATCGCCCGATTGAGGATTAGCGCCAGCTTTTGCCATTACAGTAAATGGCGTTGAATTTATAATACACGCAATAGCTATTAAAGTTTCAAAATTGACATTATCTACTTTAATAAACCATACATTTGAATTATCCATATAGAAACCTTCATTCTCAACAACTGTTGCAATAGCATCTCTCGCAGTCATAGGAATAATAATTTTTGGACAGTCATACAATGTGTGGTTATGCTCACGTGTAAATGTATGCCAGTACTCGCCATTTCTACATCTAACATTAAAAGTTATAAGCTGTTTGTGACTTTCTAAATAGTCGTAAAGTAACGGGTACGATGCTCTTATTGTTGAATACAAGATGGGGTTAGTTGTATTTCCATAATAAGGAAATATACAGTAAGCATCTTCTGCAATTGGTTTAAACGGATAGAATTCTCTATTGTATATCACTTTTCGTAGCAAGCAAGATTCAATCTCAACCCGTTCACCAATTAAGTTTGTGCCTATGGCAACATCTCCATTAATTTCAACATTAGTCAAATGATAAATTCGCTTCCATAGCGCTTGAATACCGTCTTTAATGTCCAAGTTTGGATAATTTTTAAGTGTACCAATCTCGATTGATAATCTTTCCTTTATTAACTCAATATCGGAATAATCATATGTCCAACTTCTAAAGCCACAATAGTGCGGTACAATTGTGGGCTGATTCTCTTCAATATAACCAACTGCGCCGATGTTTTCAATTTTATTAATAATAGTTGTAGGTTCATCTAAAACGTTATAGTAGTTAACATTTTCGTTGTTCTGATTGCTTAAAACAATAACAGCAACGTATGTCATCCTTCTCTTGAATATACTTGTTGACTTAAAATCAACAAGTGATTCCAGTAAACCTGAACTATTTATAATATTCCGGATTTTCTTTCCATAATTGGTTTTAAACCATCTTTTTTGAATAACAAATCCAATTTTTCCTGTATTATTAATTAAAGATAAGCTCTTTTCAATAAACAGAATAGCTAAATCAGCCTTACCTTCAAACGATTCATACTTCCTTGATAAATATGCGTGAACGTTTGGATTAGCGTTTTTAAAATGCTTTGTTTCAACATAAGGAGGATTGCTAACAATATATGAAAAACCCCCACGATTCTCAAAAACGGACGAGAATTCTTGTTGGATATCTAAAGGTTTAACATCCAAAATTTCCGTTGGATCGATGTCTATATCTGTTGATACTAGTGTATTGCCAGTGCAAATATTATTTGATATGTCTCTTAGGATTCTATCTCCAAATATTCCCGTTTCCTCCCATATCAATGGATTTGTACCGTCAACAATTTTCAACGCTAAAGACATTTTTGCAACTTCACACGCTGCCCCATCAATGTCAACTCCATAAATACAATTGATAACTATATCTCTTCTAGCTTCAACAGTTAAATATCGATGTCCATCACTGACAAAACTATAGTTTTCAAATTCCACTTGTTCTGTATCACTTTCATCCAATATAGAAACAAGTTTTCTTGCTAACATTTCATAACAAGAAACAAGAAACACTCCCGAACCACAACAAGGGTCAAGGATTTTTGTGTTAAACAATTCATTTACAGTATTTATACTATCTAGTTTAATAGTGTTGGCTTGAATGATGTCAACAATATACTCTGGTGTACAAATAGCTCCGTTCGTTTTAATGTATTCACTTTTTAACTCTTCTTTAGCTTCATTTTCGGTAACGATTATTTGCTTACCTAAGAATTCTTCATATATATTAGCAATAGTTTTAATTGGAATAACATCAAATTTATACGGATATGGATAGTAAAACTGATTAATAAAATCAGAGAATATGTTATCATCAATATTTAGAGAATTAAAAGTGTTGTCTCTATTGAACATTGCCCCATCATAGTGCTCATAGAATTCCATATAGCAACAGTTTTTGAAAGTGTTCCAAAAACCATTTGGAGAACTTAAAAAAGTTTTCAGTCTCTCAGGCTCTTCAATTCCCTTTGACTCACAAACTCGAATAAATATGATTCTATCAATAATAACTTGAACATAATAATTAAGCATCTCGTTATTATCTATAGTGTCATTATCCTCTAATATTGCTTGTGCCAACTTTATTCGAAAATCCGATAATGTAGACGTAAAGCGTTTATCTAAACGATTTTCTCCTTCAATCGGCTCAACATCATATATTTCAAAAAGGCGATTTGCATAAATTTTCTCTTTGCAAAGATGATCATAGAGCAAATCAAATTTTTCAATATACTCATCAACCGTAATTTTAATCGTACCGAAATCTGCTGTCTGGTCAACATTAGGAACAAATCGAGTATCATAAATAACAAACTGTTCAAAATTAGTTACAAAAGCACAAGGAACTTGTGCTGACCATCCATAAGAGCGAATTTGAAACGCCGTTTCACAACTATCAAAGATATTTACATCTAAATCTTTTGCGTCCAAGAAGCTCTTAATAATACCATGGTTAACTAAAGTATAATCTGGCTTTCTGTGTCTTGAATGTATTGTATTAAGTCGTTCTCTAGCTTCGCCCCTAAGAACTTTTTCTTGCATTACTTGATGTGTATCTTGAACGTCCCAACCAAAAACACTCAAGAATTCATTTATCCACGCACGTATAGTTTCTTCGCTAATGTTTTCTTGGCGCTGATTTCGTAATGTTTCATTATAACGATTGATTAACGCTGTTAAAGCTTGTTTCGCCTCTTGATAGTTCATTTTTTCACCATATATCTTGAGAATTATTTTTCTAACTGTTTTATTATAACATATAGTTGCAAATAAGTATATAGTTAATTATTATAGTCCAAATACTCCAAAAAATCATTATGTAAAAAAACAGCAGGATTAAAACCTGCCGTACTCTTTAGTCTGTATAAATAACCTCGTTATTCAGAATCTCTCTTGCCTGATTTGAGATGTTATTCATAACCTGTACCCAAGCCATCAGGTCTTCTGATTTGAGCTGTTCTGTAATGCCTTGCTGGTCTTTGAGCTGCTTTATAAGGCGGTCATACATCTCTGTTGCTCTAATGTCAACATCGTGTAAGTATGAGTTGAGTTTGCAGTTCGTTAACAATAAGGTATAGAAAACCTTGCGATGGCTTTTGATATATTCAAGATGCCGTTTCCCCCATACTCCAATCTCATAATTTGTCTCGGTTGAAATCAGGTTAGGAAGGTAAACCTCCCCAACCAGTGTGTAATCAATACCGTTGTTCTTATCTGAAAAAGTCTTGTTCATAATTCTTTATCCTTTCTTTTCTGTTTGGCCGTTTTGCTGCTTCAAGTATTTGATCAACCTGCTGTTTGCCGAGTACATTTCGTAACAAGCGGTAGTCGGTCAACTGCTTGCGTAGCTTCAAGTTTTCCTTTTGGTAATGACGGTTTGAGTTTTGCAAGTCAATGTTGGCAAAACCTAAACTCGTATTCTTGCTATACAATTCTGCGTTCAGTCTTCTTGCCTTCATTAAATCAATAAATACGTTTTTAACAAACGCTTTTAACTTGTTGAACATACCCTCAATGCGGTTCTTGTAACTCTTTGCAGATTCTATACGTTGAGGTTCGGGGAGTGTGAATTCTTTTTCAAACGCCTCATTGTTAGATATATCTGTTACCCTATCAACCGTTGCTGTTAGATCTTCTGCAGTCGTTATTAATGATTTAATTTCATTTTCAAGCTCCACAACTTCCTTGCTCCGTTGTTCCTTTTTGTATTCCAGAACAGAGAGATGCTCACGCTCATTACCCTGTTGTTCCCACTCAATTCCGTGTCGTTCCATAATACTCGCAAGTGATTCTTTTTCAGATTGTAACCACGCCATTGTTTCCGTATCGCTCCTGCCGGTACCCTTAAAACCCTGCTGTTCAAGCGCCTTTTTCATAGATACACGAGTATCTAATCCACGTTTGCTGTCGGTAGTAAAGGGAATAAAATCAATGTGTAGATGAGGCGTTGCTTCATCCATATGGAGCGTAGCATTGAACACAAACAGGTACGGGTTCTGTTCTTCAAAGGAGAGCATATATTCCTCTAAAATGGCTTTTGCTATGGACTCGTTTCGAGAACCAATACCCATATCGTTGTGATTGCCAACCTGAATAATTATCTCATAAAAGGGCTTTTCTTGTTTGCTTTTTTGTATGTGTTCAAGATAGTTATCTATCTTTCTGTCAGCTCTTTTTTGCCGGTCATTGTAACTTTGAAGAGCATTATCAAAGAGAATATGATACGCTTCTTCAAGGGAAATATTTTTGAATTCTACATTGTTTTTCGTTCGTTCTCGGTCAACATTTTCGGCGATAAATTTACGATTGTTGTGATCCAAAACGCCCTTACCGAGTTCGATGCTGATGCTTGATAAATACATTATTGCTTCATCTGTCTTTCATAATATCATCTTTCTTCATAATTTCGAGCTTCGTCGGTTCTGTTACTCTTGCCAAGAGTAACGCAATGGCACTTTTGACACATACGCATCAAAAGTGCATTGCGCTCTGCGAGGCGAAGACAGCTCAAACTCATTTAGACACCTCGTTCATACAAGACAGTATCGTTAGCGCCATATTCATCACGCTTAAGAAATCATCGTTAACCTGACCAACGGTCTCCACTCTTTTCAGCTCATCGCAGAGGCTCGTCAACTCATTTCTCAGCGCCTTATACACTCTCGGATTACCCTGCACTTTAACATCACGCTGCAGCGCTCTGTCAATCAGATAATCCTGCTTTGTTAATCCCGAGAGCCTGACGAATTCGTCAAGGGTATTTGCTTCTTCGGGAGACATACGAAACGCTACTGTCTTACTTCTCCAACGGTTGTGTTTGTCTAAATTCTTCGCTGACATATTAAGTACTCCTTTCAAGGTTTAATTTGTTTGCCATTTCATTTTGCTTTGACGGGAACAGGTGTGCATAGCGGTAAGTTATCTCTATACTTTCGTGACCGAGTCTGTCTGCAATTGCTACTGCCGAAAATCCGAGTTCAATCAAAAGCGAAACATGAGAGTGACGCAAATCGTGAATGCGGATTTTTTGTAACCCCGTTTCCTTGCAGCCTCTTTCTATTTCTCTGTGGAGATAGCTTTTGGAAATCGGGAACAGTCTGCCCGTCGGTTCAATCTCATATTGCATTTTGATATATTCCTGCATTTCTTCCGCAAGGAATTCCGACATCTTAATTGTTCGATTGCTCTTTTTTGTTTTCGGCGTGGTAATCACATCCTCGCCGTGTAAACGCTGATAGGATTTGTTAATGGTTACCGTGTTGTTTTGAAAATCAAAATCACTCGGTGTTAATGCAAGCAACTCACCCAAACGCATCCCAGACCAGTAGAGCATCTCAAATGCGTAATATGATACGGGCTTATCCATCATCACATCCGCAAATTTCAGGTAATCTTCCTTTGTCCAGAAAAGCATTTCCTTTCTTTTTTCACTTCCCATATTACCCGCCTTTGCAGCGGGATTTGTACGGAGAGCATAGAACCTTACAGCGTGATTGAAGATTGCGCTAAGCTGGTTATGAATTGTTTTGAGATAGCACTCAGAATATGGTTTTCCGGTTTTGTCCTTCTGCTGAAGCAAATCATTTTGCCAAGCAATAACCTCTTTTGTCTGTATCTCGCTGATTTTTCTTTTGCCGAAATACGGAAGTATCTTCCTATCAATGATATTAACCTTTGTCAGCCAAGTTGTTTCCTTGATTCTTGAGCGTATATCGTTCTTGTATATATCAACGAAACTTTCAAAACTCATATCCATATCTGCGCTCTGCTGCAGGTGGAACACTCGCTCCCACTCTAATGCTTCACGCTTTGTTTTAAAGCCACGCTTGCATTTTTGTTTGTGGTTGCCCTGCCAATCAACATATCTTGCCATAACATACCAAGTTCCGTTTGATTCATTCCTGAATACAGGCACTATTTTTCACCTCCCTTTCTGTAAATTCGTTCATAAAAGTAATCTCTGTTAACTCTGCCTTTAACAGTCAGATAACCCTCGCTTTCAAGCTCCTCGTTCAGTTTGCGTATAATTTTGTACGCATAGGGAACGGATACCTCTAATGCTTCAGCTACTTCGTTTACTCTCATAAATCGGTTTTTCATAAAATCACCTCTCTTTTCTCTATATTAAACATATTTATTTAATAAGTATTATACTAAACATTTTTGTTTATGTCAACTCTTTTTGACAAATTATTTAACTTTTTTGTTTAGCCTTTCTTGACTGTCCTAAACAAATATGCTATGATGTGCTTAACAGATTGTGAAAGGAGAGCAATTATGGCTGTTGGAGATAGAATAAAAAGAGTTCGTCAATTCCGTGGCTTAACTCAAAAAGAACTTGGTAAGCTTGTGGGCTTTGATGAAAAGACGGCGGATATTCGTATTGCTCAATATGAATCAAATACAAGAAAGCCGAAAGAAGAGTTACTTATCAAAATCGCTGACGCATTAGAGGTTAATTTCCGTTCACTTTATGAGCCTTACAACTATGCGGCAGAGGATGTAATGTTTACACTCTTTGACCTTGACGAGCATTACAGAATTACTATTCACGATGTTCCTGACGAAGAGTATCCTGATGAAACACATAAAGCCGTTCAATTTAATTATTTTTTGCTTGATGAATTCTTTGAAGAATGGGCATTACGCAAAAAAGAACTTGCCGAAGGAATTATCAGCAAGTCCGAATATATGGAATGGAAATTGAACTGGCCAAGCACTGCGGGAGAAGATCCGAGTGTTAAGTGGCGCCACTCGTAAGCCATCGGTATCTAGCAGTAATTGACTTCAATTTCCTGTTATCAAATTGTTATCAAGAGAAAAAAGAAAACTCCCGAAACCCGCTTTATTGCAGGGTTTCGGGAGTTAAATATTTAAGAATTAATTATTCCCACTCCACCGTACCGGGCGGTTTGGAAGTGATGTCGTAGACCACGCGGTTGACATGCTCCACCTCGTTGGTGATGCGGTTGCTGACAGTAGCCAGGATATCGTAGGGGATGCGCGCCCAATCGGCAGTCATAAAGTCATCCGTGGTAACGGCACGAATGGCCACCAGGTGATCGTAGGTGCGATGATCGCCCATTACGCCCACCGTCTTGACGCAAGGCAGCACGCAGAAGAACTGGGCCATCTCTTTCTCGTACCCATTCTTGGCCATCTCGTCCCGCAGGACCCAATCCGCCTCTTGCAGCACCTTGATCTTATCTGCGGTGATCTCGCCCAAGATTCGCACGCCCAGACCGGGGCCGGGGAACGGCTGGCGCCACACCAGCTCCTTGGGAATGCCCAGCATGGTACCCACCTTGCGCACCTCGTCCTTAAACAGGTCGCACAGCGGCTCTACCAAGCCCAGGAACTGCACATCCTCCGGCATCTTTACCTTATTATGATGGGTTTTGATGGTATCCGCATCCCCCTTGCCGGACTCAATGCAGTCCGGATAAATGGTGCCCTGGGCAAAGTAGCCCAGCTCATCCTGGTGGCGGATCTCGTCCCAAAACACATTAAAGAACTCGGTGCCGATGATCTTGCGCTTTTGCTCCGGGTCGGTGACGCCCTTCAGCGCCTGCAAAAAGCGCTCCTGGCAGTTGACCCGCACAAAATTCATATCAAACAAGGAAGTAAAGGTCTTTTCTACAAAATCGCCCTCGTCCTTGCGCATTAAGCCCTGGTCCACAAACACACAGGTAAGCTGCTTGCCCACCGCGCGAGACAGCAGGCCCGCTGCCACGGAGGAGTCTACACCGCCGGACAGGCCCAGAATCACCTTTTTGTCACCAATCTGCGCACGCAGCGCAGCTACGGTCTTTTCGATAAAATTATCCATCTGCCAGTCGCCGGAGCAACCGCAAACATCAAACAGGAAATGATGAAGCATTTCCTTACCATAAGTGGTATGGGTCACCTCCGGGTGGAACTGCACTGCATACAGACCACGCGCCGGGTTCTCCATCGCTGCACAGGGGCAGTCCGCCGTCTTACCGGTGACGGTAAAGCCCGCCGGGGGCTGGGCGATATAGTCCGTATGGCTCATCCAAACGGTGGAATCCTGGGGCACATCCCGCAGCACACTGCCGCCCAGCACGGTCAACTTGATCTTGCCGTACTCGGACACCGGCGCCGTCTCTACCTTGCCGCCCAGCATCCATGCCATCAGCTGGCAGCCGTAGCAAATGCCCAACACCGGCACGCCCAGCTCCAGCACCTCCGGGGTGTAATGGGGCGAGGCCGGGTCATACACGGAATTGGGACCGCCGGTAAAGATAATGCCCTTATAATTTCCCTGCCGAATGGTATCCAGCGAGGTGGTATAAGGCAGAATTTCGGCAAACACGCCGTGATCACGCACACGGCGGGCGATCAGCTGATTGTACTGACCGCCGAAATCCAAAACAAGAATTTTTTCCATACTATTCCTCCAAAGCGCAACGCGCATTCATACGGGTCTATTATAGCGAAAAGCCCGCCGCTTTGCAAGGAAAATAGCGAAAAAGCGCCCCTTGGGTCTAAACATGCCCTATCCGGCAAAATACCGGGGCAGCACCGGCGGCTGCTCCACCGGTCGCCCGGCCTGCTCCCGGGCGGTACACAGCCGCAAAAGCAGCATAGACAGGGTAGCGCACTGGCACACAGGCGCCAGTAAAGGCAGGCTGTCCGGAAACAAAAATACCTGCCGTGCGCCGGACAGCTGCCCTGCCAGGCTCTCTACCGTGCAAGCCACCGTACCCGCGCCCCGAATGGCTGCCAGTTGCAGGGCAGCGCAGGTTTTTTCCGTCAGTTCCCGACTGCTGATCAACGCCACCAGCGCCGTGTGACTGTCCACCGTAGGCAGCAAGGTGTGGCGCAGCTCCGCCGCAGGCACCGTCTCCACCGGCACGCCCAGAGTACGGCTCCACACGCCGGCCATGGCGCCCGCTGCCGCCAGGTCAATGTTTTGACCCACAAACAGCAGCCGATCATAGCCGGTTAGGTACGCCGCCAAAGCGTCCAGTTCGCTGCCGCTTTTTAAGATCAACCGCAGCTTGTCCGGCAGAGTGGCGCACAGCTTTACCGCCATGCGGCCGAATAAGGGGGTAATGGTCTTTTGGCGCAGCCCCCAGTCCACCGCCACCAGCGCCAGCAGCACATAGCCCAGCACAAAGTGGGTCACCGGCGGCAGCCCGCCGGGCAGGCTGCAAGGCAAGGACAGAAGTGTACCCCCGGCACGAGCCAAAGGGCTGTCCGGGTCGCCGGTCAGCGACGCCGTGCGGGCGCCGAAGGCCGCCGCCTTTTGCAGCGCCTCCGCCACCTCTGCCGTTTGGCCGCTGGCAGAAATGCCCACCACCAGCGCGCCTCGGTCGCACACCACGCCCCCGGCGCAGAACTCACCGGCAGAATAGGCAAAAGCAGGCACATCGCACACCGACTCAAAATTACAAGCCGCCGCTTGCGCCAGCTGATAGGAAGTGCCGCAGCCTACCAGCAGCACCCGACTGATGCCCCGAGGCCGCAGGCGGCTTTTGCCCAACCGAGGTTGATCCCCACGCACAAAGCGATGAAGCAGCAGCTCCAAATCCCCGGGCAGCGCCTGTAACGCCTCTCCCGGGTCTGCAAAGCCCGCTGCCGGCGGCCGTCGCAAAGTCACCGCGCAGGGGGATTTTTTGATTTTCTTGCCCTTGGCGTTCCAAAACTGCAGCTTGCCCGGGCGTAGCTGCACGCACTCCCCGGCAGACAGGGCATAGATTTTCATTTGATCCGGTTCCAGTGCCGCCAAATCCGAAGAAACGCAAGCGCTGCCGCCGCCTACCGCCGCATACAGCGGCGCCCCATGGGCACAGGCAAACAGACATTCCTCACCCCGACGCAGCACGGCCAAAGCATAGTTGCCCCGAGCCTCACGGCAGCACAGACGCAAAGCGGCAACGGTGCCGCTGTCTGCATACGCCTGCAAAAACGCCGCCAGCACCGCGCCGTCGCTGTCCGGGTAAGGCAGCAGGTTCAGCGCGCTGCGCAAGGCAACGGCGTTCTCCACCGTGCCGTTCATCGCCAGACAATAATCATCGGTCACAAAGGGGTGCACATTCTCTGCGGTGCGCCCGCCACAGGTGGCAAACCGGGCGTGTACCAATCCGCAGGACGCTGCGCTCTCCGGCAGCTGCTGTGCCAATGCCGCCACGCTTTCTTTGCTTTTAACACACAGCAGCTCTCCCCCTTGCATTAGGGCGGCGCCGTAACCGTCCAGCCCCGGCTGGGTGCAGGCCTGCAACTTCTCCAGCAGCAGCCCGCCACAGGGGGCGTTGCCGACAAATCCGTATAGAAACATGGTATTCGCTCCTCCTTAATTTGGCAGCAACCGGGCCACGATCACGCTCATATCGTCTCGTCGATCCGCCGGGGTGTGGGCCTTGGCATAGGCCAGCACCGTATCTGCCAGCTCCTGCTGATCCTGGGATTGAAAGCGGCAAAGCAGCGCCTCCAGCCCTACCGCGTCCGCATCTGTAATGCCGTCGCTGAGCAGCACCACCGTGTCCCCGGCGCCCAGCACCGCCGTGCGCTTGGCAAAGGTAATGCCCCGCAAAATGCCCGCCGGCATACTGGCCAGCTCGCAACGGGTCAGCCGCCCGTGGCGCAGCACATAGGATCGGGGTGCGCCGGCTTTGTAAAAGGCACACCGACCGGTAAACAGATCTACGCAAGCACAGTCCAGAGTAGCCAGGCTCTCCTCATTGCTCTTGACCAGCAGCGCAGAGTTGACGACTTTCAGCGCCGCGTCAAAGCCAAAGCCTGCACTGAGCAGACGGCTCAGCAGCCCGGCGCCCATAGCGCCGTCCAGCGCTGCCCGAGAGCCGCGACCCATACCGTCGCTGATAATCAGAATTTGGTGACCACGACCGTCCCGGGCGACCTTTACCGTGTCTCCGCACAGCCGTCCCTCCGCTGCGTACTGGGCGTAACCCACAGACAGACAATATAGGGGCTTTTCGTTAAAGGTCAACAGACTTTCGCTGCCGTAGCGGGTCACCTGGCCTGCCTCCAACGAGCGCCCGCAGGTCTTGCTGATCCTGGCCTGGAGCACCGGACTGGACAATCCCGGTGCCGGATCGTCACAGGCGATCTCCACGCGCATACGGTCAAATTTGTCTAAAATCACAGAGATATTTTTGGGATAAATTTCGCTCTCGCCCAGCAGCCGCCGCAGCTTTCCGGCTGTTTTGGCGTCAAAGCACTCCGCCTGATCAAACTCAAAGGCCAAATCGGACAGCATGTCGGAGATGGAGTAAAACTGGTCCGCCGCCACCATGCGCATATCGCTTTTTTCCGGATCCGGAGGCAACCCCCTTTTGCCGTTAATGCGGTCGATCTTCTCCCGCACCTCCCGCACATTGTCGCTGACGCTGGCCATGGCGGAGGCGGCAAATCGCAGCCGCAGTACCAGGCTTTGGCGCAGAGAGCCCTCCGGGGCAATATCCGCACCGTTTTCAAAAAAGGCAGTGCACCGATCGCCCCAGGCGGCAGGCAGCAGAAGCAGTAGCACGCCGGCCACCGCACTCTCCACAAAGGTGCACACACTCAAATGCCCCAGGTTGGCCGCCACAGAGAAAAAGCCCATAGACAGCACAAACGCCCCGGCGCAGCCCAGGGAGGCAAAACGATCAAACAGTGCCGCCAGCAGGGCGGAAAAGCCGTAGGCACCCAACAAAAACATGGTGTCTTGCCCGGCCAGACCCAAGGCGAACCCCAGGCACAGCGCCAGGGTGACCCCCAGCCGAGACGAGCCAAAACGCAAGGTAATCAAGATCAGCAGCACGGCCGCAATCCGCGCCGGTGCAATGCCAAAAATCGTCAATCGAGACAGGCTCATTAACAGCAGCGAACCACTAATGAGCACGCATACCAAGTCGCCGGTAGGCGCAGCCTTGCACCGCAAACGGCGATAATTGCAGTGCTCTGCGCGGAAGAAGAAATATCCGCCACCACCGGCCAAAATGCTCTCGCCCAGCACCAGCGCATAATCTGCCGCGCCGCCGCCCAATCGCAGTTGCAGCACCGCCCCGGTCAGCCCCACCGCCAGACAAGACAGCGCCATGGGCAGCCGGGCGTCTCGCCGGGGGAGAAAGGCAGCCATTGCCAGCGCGCCTACCAAGGCGATCAGCACTGCCGCAAAGTACCGCACACGAGCCGTGCCGGTACCAAAGATCATATATCCCAACCCGGCACCCAGGGCGGAAAAGAGAAAATCCCGCCGCCCGGACACCGCCACCAGTGCCACCGCAAAGGGGCTGCACCCGCCGGCTACCGCCCCGACGGATAGTACGAACCCACCCAGCAAGTGCCCGGCGCACCCCAGCAGTGCGCGCTTGGTCCCGGCGCGGCTGTGGGCGGTGGTGAATTTTGGCTTTTCCAGTAGTTTCATAAGCTTGTCCTCAACGGTCTTTTTGGACCAGTATAACCTATAAAATTAGCAGATCCTGTCACTCGCCGTCCCCGGCAAAAAGTGCCCCCTTTCCCCACAATTTCCCCTGTTTTATTCCACGAAGGCAGCAATTTGCTCCCCCGTATAACATAAGAAAGCCACCGATCATCGGTGGCTTTCTGCTTTGCTATTCGTCGTAATCCTCGATTTCCTGTTCTTCCTCTTGTCTCTCTAAAAAACTTTCCAATCGGTTTCACTCTACCTATTTCCCCTTTTTCGTCAAGGGGGTTTGGAGAATTTTTTCTGTTTTCCGCCGTACCAAAGCGGCTGTCAGAAACAAGCCCTGAATACACAAATTTTACATTACACAATTAAAATAGTTGCCATGGAGAACAAAGCGCGATATAATGTCCTTGATGATAAAATTGTTATTATTGTAACTTTACCAGACAAAGTGCGTGATCGTCCTCTGCGTTGCCTCCGTTTTCATTACTCTCGTTATCAAATTTCGATTTGCAGGGTCATTATAGCATAACGCAACCTGTCAACAATCAACAACAAAAAACCACCGTAATTCTACCAAAATTACGGTGGTTTCGTGGTCGGAGTGACAGGATTCGAACCTGCGGCATCCTGCTCCCAAAGCAGGCGCGCTACCAACTGCGCTACACCCCGATTTTTTTATTTTGCTTTTTCCTTAAAAATTTCCGTGTTTCCCTGCTTTGTCCGCCCGCCATACGGCTAGCACAAGCCGATCACGGCACTTGTGTTATTTTAATATATCCGGCAGGGTTTGTCAAGCGGGTGATTGGGCGGGCAACTGTGGCTGCTCCATGTGCACTTATGCATACGCAAAGAAAAACACCACCGCTTTGGCTCACGCCGGGGCGGTGGTATTCTTTGGGGGCTAAAATCAGTCCTGGAACAGCGGGGTGGACAGGTAGCGGTCACCGGTATCCGGCAGCAAGGCTACGATGGTCTTGCCTGCGTTCTCCGGGCGCTTGGCCAGCTGCTCGGCCGCCCAAACGGCTGCACCGGAACTGATACCGGTGAGCACCGCGTCAGACTTAGCCAGGCGCTTGCCGGTGGCAAAAGCATCTTCATTGGTGACGGTAATGATCTCGTCGTAGATCTTGGTATCCAGCGTATCCGGAACAAAGCCGGCGCCGATACCCTGGATCTTGTGGGCACCGCCCTGGCCGGTGGACAGCACCGGGGAGGAGGCGGGCTCTACGGCAACCACTTTTACATTGGGGTTTTGGCTCTTCAGGTACGCGCCCACGCCGGACACCGTACCGCCGGTGCCTACGCCTGCCACAAAGATGTCAACCTTGCCCTCGGTGTCCTTCCAGATCTCCGGGCCAGTGGTGGCCTTATGGGTGGCCGGGTTCACCGGGTTTACAAACTGACCGGCGATGATAGAGCCGGGGATCTGCTCGTGCAGCTCCTCTGCCTTGGCGATGGCGCCCTTCATGCCCTTGGCGCCCTCGGTGAGCACCAGCTCTGCGCCATAGGCTTTCATCAGGTTGCGGCGCTCCACGCTCATGGTCTCCGGCATGGTGATGATCAGGCGATATTTTTTGGCCGCAGCAACGGCTGCCAGACCGATGCCGGTGTTGCCGGAGGTGGGCTCAATAATGGTGCCGCCGGGCTGCAACTTGCCGGACTTTTCTGCGTCCTCTACAATGGCCTTAGCAATACGGTCCTTCACGGAACCGGCCGGGTTAAAATACTCCAGCTTGGCCAAAACAGTTGCTTTCAGGTCGTTCTCTTTTTCAAACTGGGTCAGCTCCACCAGCGGGGTGCCGCCAACCAGGTCCAGGATAGATTTATAAATTGCCATGATAATAACTCCTTGTCAAATTCAAATGAAATTGTCGGTCAAATCAGGCGTTCAGCGCTTTTACAGCGTCAAATCCCTGCTCCAGATCGGCGATAATGTCGTTGATGTTCTCTGTACCGATAGAAAGACGGATGGTGTTATCAAAAATCTTCTGCTCGTTAAACTCCTGCTCGGACAGCTGGGAGTGGGTGGTGGTCTTGGGGTGGATCACCAGGGACTTTACATCTGCCACATTGGCCAGCAGAGAGAAGATCTCCAGCGCGTCGATAAAGGCCTTTGCCTCTTTTTCGCCGCCCTTGATGTCAAAGGTGAAAATGGAACCGGCGCCGTTCGGGAAATATTTATTGTACAGATCCTGATATTTGGGATCCAAGGACGGATGGTTCACATGCTCGACCAGCGGGTGATTTTGCAGGTACTCCAGCACCTTCTTGGTGTTCTCCACATGACGCTCCACACGCAGGGACAGGGTCTCTACGCCCTGGAGCAACAGGAATGCATTAAAGGGAGAAATCGCAGCGCCGGTATCGCGCAGCAGAATCGCGCGGATATAAGTGGCGAACGCAGCCGGGCCGGCAGCCTGCACAAAGCTGATGCCGTGGTAGCTGGCGTTGGGTTCGGTGAGCTGCGGGAACTTGCCGCTCTTTTCCCAATCGAACTTGCCGCTGTCTACAATCACGCCGCCCAGGGTGGTGCCGTGACCGCCGATGAACTTGGTGGCGCTGTGGACCACAATGTCTACGCCGTACTCAATAGGGCGCAGCAGATAGGGCGTTGCAAAGGTGCTGTCCGCCACCAGCGGAATGCCGTGCTTGTGGGCGATCTTGGCCAGCGCCCCAATGTCCACCAAATTAGAATTGGGGTTGCCCAGGGTCTCAAAGAAGATCAGCTTGGTGTTGTCCTGAATGGCGTCCTCAAAATTTTGCAGATCGTCCGGATCAACAAAAGTAGTCTTGACCCCGTGCTCCGGGAAGGTGTGCTCCAAGTAGTTGTAAGTGCCGCCGTAAATGGTCTTGGCGCTGACAATATGGTCACCGGCCTTGGCCAGTGCCTGGAAGGTGTAAGCCAAAGCAGCCGCACCGCTGGCGGTAGCCAAACCGGCTACGCCGCCCTCTAAAGCGGCAATGCGCTTTTCAAACACATCCTGGGTGGAGTTGGTCAGACGGCCGTAAATGTTGCCGGCGTCTGCCAGGCCAAAACGAGCCTGGGCGTGGTCGCTGTTATGGAATACATACGAAGTGGTTTGATAAATCGGTACGGCTCTGGAGTCGGTAGCGGGATCCGCCTGCTCTTGGCCAACATGCAGCTGCAAAGTCTCAAATGCGTATTTCTTGCTCATAATTCAAATTCCTTTCAAGTTCAAATGATAAAATGTAGGTTACGATTAGGTCACATACATCGGCTCATTCGCCCAAATCGGAAATTTTGTCTTAACAATGTGGGAAATAACCGGTTCATAGCGGTCTCCTGATTTCTTCGGGTCTCCCCGTTGGATTGACTTAACTATACACCATAATGCCTACTATGTCAATAGGTAATGTCGGAAAAAATAAAAATTTTTTCTGAGACATCAAGATTTCGCGTAACCAGGCCAAAAATAGCAAAAAATAAAATGCGGAAAATCTCGTTGCACTACAAAGCTGGCGGATACTATCCGCCGTCTCTGATATGTATACCATCATCTTGCACACCGATATGCACACATATTTAAACCCGCTGAACACCACACAAAAAAGCGACCTCCCGAGGGAAGTCGCTTTTCTTTATATATACATATTGTATCGGTTATTATACGCTTATTCTTTACCGGCGCGGCGCTGGGACAGGGCTGCAGAGATCTGCGCCTTCTTCTCGCCCACAATGTCGTACTTAAACATGGGGAAGATGGACAGCAGTGCCAGCACGCCCGGCAAGGCGGTATAAGCAAAAAAGATAATGTCCTTGGTCTTGGTGGTGAAAGTACCGGCACCCAAAGCGTCATAATAACCGGACACCTGCACAAAGATCAGACCCACGGCGGTACCCAGTGCCAGACACACCTTAATGGTCAAGGTCAGGATGGAATAGGCAGCGCCCTCCATCCGCTTGCCGGTCTCATACTCGTAATAATCCACGCAATCGGCGGTCATGATCATGGGCATTAAGGTGACGGCGCCGAACTGCAAGCCGATCAGGAACAGAGAGGCATAAAACAGCACGGTGAGCACCATATTGTCCGGAGACTGGAACCAAAAATGGCCGATCACAAAGGAGAAAATGGAAGCGGCAAAGCCGTAAACAGACAGAAGAATGTACGCCTTGCGCTCATCCAGCTTCTTAATCAGCAGGGGGCACAGCGCCATACTGATCATGGAACCCACGGCGGTAACGATACCCAAAACCGCCACCAAGTTTTGGCTGCCCAGGATCACCGTTGCGGCCTGTACCTGGATACCCATAGCCATCTGACGGCCAAAGCCCAGGAAGTAAGAAATAATCACCAGCATTAAGGGTTTATTGTTCTTCAGCGCGCCCATCATATCCTTAAAAGTGGTCTTTTCGCCGGCCTGGTAGGGCACCCGCTCCTTATTGAGCAGCGGAATCAGGGCAAAGAGCACACAACCAAAGATGGCGGTAAGCACTGCGGTCCAGAAGAACTCGGAAGCGATCATAGGCGTATCTGTCTCGCCGGACTTGACGAACACCTTGGACCCGCCGGGAATGATCAGGCAGGCAATCGGCACAATCACCACGCAGGCAGAAAAGCCGATCTGCTTAAAGGTGTTGGAAATGGACACCACATTGGTGCGCTCCGTGGGATCCGGGGTCAGCACGGAAGCGATCCCCTGCGAGGGCACATCGCCCATGGTCATGGCAATGGACCAAACCAAGTAGGTGAGGAAGATCCACACATACAGCCCGGTGCCGGAAAACGGCACTTTCACAAACACCACAGCGGTCATCACCAGCAGCGGCACCAGAGAGTACAGGATCATAGATTTGAACTTGCCCCGCTTGCTTTTGGACCGGTCGATCAGGTTACCCACCACCGGGTCCGCCACAGCAGACACGATCTTGGCCACCAAAATTAAAATGGCCACCACAGACACATTGGCGCCCAAAATGGAGCCGTCAAACTCGGCCTGGTAGGAGTTTAGCAAGCCTACGATGGCCTGGAACCCGAACAGTCCCAGGGAGTACGCCGCAATCTCCTTAAAATTCATATACTTTTTTTTCGTTGCCGTTACAGCATCTGCCATAAAAACCCCTCCTTTTTATTGCAAAAAAAGCAGAAAGGGGCGCAAAGCCATTCCCTCATTGAAACGGCTGCGTCCCTTAAATGCTTAAAATTTACTCCGCCAGCTCGGCGTCGTCCTTAAAAACTTCCTTAAACAGGTCAATGTCCGCCGCTTTCATCACAGCGCTGAACAGGCGAGAGCCGTTCACCGGCAGCAGCTTGCCAAACACGCTCATGGCGTGGGCATCCACACCGTGGATCTGCAGTGCCTGCTTGTGCTCTATACCGAACATGATCATCTTCACCATCAGGTCGCAATCGGTAGAGATCATATTGATAACCTTCTCGCCCTTGCCGCCTGCGTTGGACTGGCCGCGGAAAATATCCGTCTTGGTAAAGCCGGGGCAAACCAGACCCACATAGCACTTGCCACGGAACTCCTCACGCAGAGCCTCGGTAAAGCCCTTCAGTGCAGCCTTGGAAGCGCTGTACATGGAAGTACCGGCCAGGCTCATCAGCGCGGCGGAAGAGTCAATGTTAACAATGCCCGGGTCCGTGCTCTGCAGCAGCATAGGCAGAAATGTCTTAACGGAATACACGCAGCTGTAGAAATTAATGTTAATGGCACGCTCAATTTCTTCATCGCTGTAGCGGTCAAAGCGCTTAAACTTAGGCAGAATACCGGCGTTGTTGACCAGCACATCCACCTGCACGCCTTCCTCTACCAGCTCGTTATAGAAGTTCTCCCAATTCTCCTTAACAGACACATCAAACAGCTTGTAAGAGAACTGCTGGGCATAAGTGGGGCCAAGCTCCTCAATGAATTTGAGCATCTTGGGTTCCGACCGAGCCACGCCGATCACAGTGCAGCCGTGCTTCTTGATCAAGGTAGCCGCAATGCCTGCGCCCATACCGCCGGAAGCGCCGGTCACAACAACAGTTTTGCCGTCTAACCAACAATACATAGGTAAAATTCCTCCAATATGTAAAATTCTGTATTTATTATAGCTGAAAAAACCAAAGAATACAACATTTTTTTATGCAGGACAGCGGATTTTTCCGTTTTTATCCGTCACTATGGTGATTGTGCCGCTTTGATCCGTGCGATAGACGGTACACCCGGCATCCCGCAGGCGGGAAAGCGTGCTCTCTGCCGGATGGCCATAACGATTGCCCGCGCCCACGGAGATCACCGCATACTTGGGCAATGCCTGGCGCAAAAACACATAGCCGGTGGCAGATCCGCTGCCGTGGTGACCCACCGCCAGCACATCACAACTTACATCTGCACCGCTTTGGATCAAACTGCGCTCCTCCTCTGTCCCGGCGTCACCCATAAAGAGAAAAGTCGCGCCGCCAAAGCGCACTTGCAGCACCAGACTGCTGTTGTTCAGATCGCTGCCGGCAGCGGCGGGGCCCAACACGGTACACTTAGCATCTCCCAAAGGGAACTGCATACCCGCCTGCCCGGCCACCGGAGTCACACCTCGATCCGCCAGCGCATCTAAAAAATCTTGGTAAACGTCGCTGTCTGCCGTCACCGGGCTGACAATGGCCTGACCCACCGGCACCGCGTCCACCACAGCGGCCAGGCCGCCCACATGGTCCTCATGGCCATGGGTATTCACCACATAGTCCAGCCGGTCCGTTGCCGCCTGCACCGCACGAGTGACCTTGGCGCCGTCTGCCACATTGCCGCCGTCGATGAGCAGACTCTTACCCCCGCAGGTGAGCAGCGCCGCATTGGCCTGACCTACATCCAAAAATTCCACCGTCAACACATCCTGCCGCCGGGTAGTCTCGTTGCCGTTTGTACCAAAGACGGCAGCCCTGTTGACCGCACTGCAACCGCCAAAAAGCAGCAAAAGCGTCAGTACCAGCGGGACAATTTTTCGTGTTTTTGCACAAGTTTTCATGGCGTTTTCCAGCACTTCCTACAAATTCCGTGAAGTTGCTTGCAACCTTTCTTTCATTTATGTTATCATAGTATTTGCTATTGGACAGGTGTCCATTACAAAGCGATTTGAGGGGGGGTTTTCTAAAAAATGGACAGACGGGTAAAGCGCACCAAGGCGGCGGTCTTTAACGCCATGATCGCGCTGATGATTGAAAAAGAAATGGACAAGATCACCGTATTGGAGCTGTGCAAAAAAGCAGACATTAACAAAAGCACCTTTTATCTGCACTTTAAGAGCATGGGCGCGTGCATTCAATTCTGCTTTGAGACCATCACCAACGGCATTGTGGAGATCGCCAAGGGCATCAACTACGATCAAATCCAGCGGGATCCCACGGATATAATTAACAGTATGCTCAATGAGATTGAGCGCAACAACAACATTGAGCGGCTGACCAAATTCAAAAACAGCCGTATGTGCGCCCCCGCCCTGCGCATGCTCAAACAGCAGATGACCGAGGCCATTTGCTCCCACAACAACTTCACTATGGAGAAAAATTATCACCAGGTAACCAATGTGATCTACGCCGTAGGCGGCTGTATTGATGTGATTCTGGAGCCGCTGCCCGCCTTTGATCGGGAAAAGCTGACTGCCGTACTCACCGCGCAGCTGCGCAAAATACGGTAATCCATACGATGATCGATACGCACAAAGCCCCTGCAATGGCAGGGGCCTTATTTTTTTGTAAAGAATGATCAATCCAAACCGATTCTGTGAATGCCTTACGCTTCCCCGATCAACAGGCCAATGCTCTCTTTTCCGTCAGACCCATGGGTACCACCCGACAGCTGTCGGATAATGCACACTGTCTCACAAGAATTATACCATATTTTTGCATGCCTGCATAGTGGGTTGCAAAAGAATATGGCGTTTTTTCAGGATAGGAAATGGCGGCGAATGGCAGGGCGTGCAAGCACCCTACAAAAAAATAAAAGCCAAACGGTTCTTATCCATCGCACACAAAAAACCGCCCGGGCCTTACGGTCCGGGCGGTTCCCTCTCTTACGGCAAGCGAAAGATCATTTGCCGATTTGATACAACGCAGAGGTATCTGCGGTGGTATTGTCTACATACCAGGTATGGCCGATCTGCACCACGGTCAGGTTGCAGGTGGCCAACCGGGTACCCTTAGCGTCCGTTACCTGCACGGTGCAGGTGGAAACGGCACGGATGTCGTCGGCGCTGACTTCATAATTCGCCAGCAGCTGGGTATTCATCTTGGCGGTATAAGCCTTTACATCCTCTACCGACTGCACATCGGTTACGGTGGTGGTCAGCTTGTAATCCTCGCCCAGCGCCTTTTGGTAAGCGCCGATGGTCTTATCCGTCAGCTTGACCTTGGTGTTCTTGTCATAGGTCTCTTCCGTACCGGTCAGGCTCTCGCCGTAGGTCTTTACATTGGCCTCCAGCGCAGTGAACATACCCTCGTCGTCCAGATACTGGTCGCCAAACACCTGCCCCCGCACCTGCTGGTACTTGGCAAAGTAATTGGTGAACATAGCGTCTGCATCGTCCCAGCCGTACTGACCCAGCAGCTCCACATAGTAGGGATACATGGCCGCGGTCACCTGGCCGGTAAGCGTACCGTCGTCGTTCTTGGTCTTATCGGACTTGTAGCTGTCGTCGTTCAAGCCCTTTAAATTCTTGGTATCGTCGCCGGGCTTGTAACCGGCGTCCTTATAGATCACCGGGTACATATAAAACTTGCGGATAAAATCGCCGTATTTCTCGCTTTTGCTCACCAGCGCATACTTGTTGGCATTGTAGCCGTCACCGGTCTGCACAATGGTATCCGCATACGCCTGAGCGACCTTCTCCGGCTTAAATGCAATATACTTGCTGCTAAAGGTGGCCACGGTGGACACAGCCAAAATGGCTGCAACCAACAAAAATACCACCAGCGCATACAACTTGGTATTAAAAGTCTTTTCCTGTTTTGCCATTCTCGTCGCCCCCTTACTCGGCTGCTGCCGCATCGGCAGTCTCTTCGCCCTCACCGGCAACCAAACCGGCGGCCTCACGGCGCTCCATCAGCTCGCGGGTAATGCGCGCCTTCTTCTCACCGACCATATCGTAGAAGAAGATGGGCACCGCCTGGAGCACAACGAACACGGCGGGAATGATGGTGTAGATCATTAAGATCTTGTTCAAAGTAGAATCCGTCTGGGCGGCATAAGCCACATTGGCGTCACGAGATACGGCATAGCCGGACCAAGTGTACAGCAGCCAGGGACCCAGCGCCTTGGTGAAGGCGGAAGCAATCTTGGAGAACAGGCCGTAACCGGCATACGCCAGACCGTCCTTGCGCTGGCCGGTTTTCCACTCGATCTCGTCTACGCAGTCGGCGATCATAATATTGGGGGTTACATTGGTGTTGCCGTGCTGCAAACCGCAGAAGAAGTTCAGAATCAGGAACGGCACAATCAGGGTGCTGTTAAAGCCGATACCCTTAGACACCAGGAACAGGATCGCCATGGAAGACGCACCGTATACGCAGAAAAGAATAAAGGTCTTTTTGGTGGAGAACTTCTTCAGCACAAAGTTCACCAGCAGGGTGCCCACAGCGGTACCGATACCCATGGGCAGCAGCAGCGCCAGCTTCAGGTCCTTAGAGCCCAGCAGGTAAATGGCAATGTACAAAGACACGGTGCCGTACACGCCGCGGCCAAAGCCGCACAGCTTGGTCAAGGACACCATCAGCAGGTTCTTGTATGTAAAGACCACCTTGACGGCGTCTTTCAGGCTCACCTTCTCCTGCGTGAAAGGCACACGCTCTTTGTTATTGGTAAAGAAGATCATCACAAAGAGGATCAGACCCAGGGCGCACACCGCCGTGGAGATCACCAGGTCAAGGCCCTGGCCCTCGGCGTTCTTATATTGCTGCTTGCCCATCAAGGCCTTCATCACCAGGCCCACCACCATCACGACTACCATACCGCCGGACTGGCCCACGCTGCGCAGGAACGAAGCGATGGAGATGGCGGTGGAGCGCTCTGCCGGATTGGGTGAGCACAGGGAGCCGAAGCAGTTAGACGGGCTTTCTACCGCACAGCTGAAGGCGGTATACAAGGAGTAGATCACAAACATCCACACGATCGCCAAGGTTTGGTTGGAGGTGTTGGGTGCAATGAATACCAGCATAGCCACCACGGCCAGCGGCACCACGCCGAAGCCCACCCAGGGCTTTACCTTACCCAGTTTGGTGCGGGTGTTATCCACCAAATAGCCGATCACCAGCTCGCACACGGCGCCGATGATACCGGCCACCAAGAACACCATAGAGATGGCATTTGCCATGGTGGCGGAGTCAAATCCCTTGCCTTTGAACGCGAAGTCAGCGAAGAAGGTAGCGGTGTAGTCCGGCATCCAGCCGGTCATCAGAGCCACGCCGAACAGACCAATACCAAAGGTAACGATCTCTGACTTCTTCATGTACTTTTTTTCCGTTTTGTCAGACATGAAAAATCCCCTTTTCCAGATTTAGTTTTGTTTTGCGTCCAGTATTATAGCACGCAGCCGCGCATTTGACAACTTTCCGGTTCTTTATTTGGCACATTTGAAAATCTGTACCGTCATGGATCGGAATATGCTCCATATTTTAGGAGAATCGGTTGCGATTTACCTCCCTTATTGCAGGGGGGGGCCAAATACAAACACAAAACCGCCTGCGCAGAAATACGCAGACGGTTCATGGTTTATATCGATATTATACGCACGCCGTTATGCCTTGGCGACCTCTTCGGTCTCGCTGCCTTTTTTGCTCTTCACATAGCTCTTGGCACTGTTGACCACAATGGTCAAGCCCAGTACAATCAGCAGCACGGCGATGATCAGCTGCAAACCGTTGGCAATAAACACAGCGCCCCAGCTGGTCTGTCCGGCAGGGATCTCCACTGCGGCAGCCTGCTGAATGGCCTTGATCATGGCGATCAGCCGCTGCACCAATGCAGTAAAGGTAACGCACAGCATAATGATCATAGGCGGGAACAGGATCTTGTTCTTTCTGCCTGTAACCTTCAGGAACACGCACAGCGTAATCAGCACCAGTGCGCTGAGCAACTGGTTGGCAGAGCCAAACAGAGGCCAAATCTGCTGGTAGCCCACCTTGGTGAGCACATAGCCGCAAAGCAGGGTGATGATGGTAGCAAAATACGGATTGCACACCACCTTGCGCCACAGAGCTGCGTGCTTCATATCGTCTACGCTGAAGATCTCCTGGAAAGACATTTTACCGATCCGAGCCACAGCGTCCAGCGTGGTCAGCGCCAAAGCGGACACACACATGGTCATAAACACGGTGGCTACCTGTACCGGCACGCCCATTTTCTCAAAGAACCCGGCAACGCCGCGGGAGAAGATCTGGAACGGAGTGCCCTCGGCAGCCACGCCGTTCTTGGCAGCGGCACCGGCCACGCACAGCGCCAATACAGCCAGCACGCTCTCCAAAATCATGGCGCCGTAGCCCACTTTCAGCATATCCTTCTCATTGGCGATAGTCTTAGATGAAGTGCCGGAGGACACCAAGCTATGGAACCCGGACACAGCGCCGCAGGCCACGGTCACAAACAGAATGGGGAACATGGTGCCCAGCTTCTCGTTATTAAACCCGGTAAAGGCAGGCAGCTCCATGGTAGGGTGGCCGATAACCAAACCGATGATGGCACCGGCGATCATGCACACAAACATAATGGTGGTCATATAGTCCCGAGGCTGCTTCATCAGCCAAATGGGCATAATGGCCGCCAGGAAAATATAAGCGAACACCACGGCAGCCCATTGGGTCTTGCCCATGATGATGGGCACTTTAATGCCGACGGCAAAGGACGCAACGATAAAGACAACGCCCACAACAAACTCTTTCCACCCGGTCAGGTTCCACTTCTTCTGGATCAGGCCGAACACCACGGCAAACACCATAAACATAATAGACACCATACCGGCGGAGCCGTTGACCCCGGCAGTCGGCAGCTTTTGCAGAGTCTCCGCATCAAAGGCAGAGAATGTGCCGGTAACCATATCCGCAAATACGGCGATGATCAGCACGGAGAACAGCCAGCAAAAGATGGTAAACAATTTGCGGCCCAGCTTGCCGATGTACTTTTCAATGAGCATACCCATGCTCTTGCCCTCGTTCTTCACAGAAGCGTACAGGGCGCCGAAGTCCGTAACGGCGCCGAAGAAAACGCCGCCGATCAGGATCCACAGCAGCACCGGCACCCAGCCAAAGACCGCCGCCTGAATGGCGCCGGTAACCGGGCCTGCACCTGCGATAGAGGAAAATTGATGGCTGAACACCGTCCAGCCGTTGGTCGGTACAAAGTCTTTGCCGTCGTTGTACTTCACTGCGGGGGTCTCTGCCTTGGGATCAATACCCCAGGACTTGGCAATATGGCGACCATACAGCACATAGCCCGCACCTAACACAACAATGGCAATCAGTACAATAACCAATGTGTTCATTTGAAAGACTCCTTTCATTCTTCTTTTCCCAGTCAAATACAAAAAACAAAAAACCTTCGCCCCGGCACAGCCAATGCTGCTGTGCAAAGACGAAGGTAAAAATCAGAAACCCACGCGTTACCACTCTGCTTGCCGGCAAAACTGCCGACCGCTCATGCGCTGCCCGCCAAAGCGGATAGCACGCTCCGATAACGGGGAGTACCGGCACCGATTACGAAGCCCGAGGGCCGCTCACAGGTGCTGCTTGCAGGGGATAACGAGGACCGCGCCTTGCTGCCGTCTTCCACAACCGGCGGCTTTCTGTAAGCGGTGATGCGGTTCGTCCTGTCCTGTTCGTTGCATTTGACTGTTGAATTTGTACTACCAATATAGCACTTTTGCGCCATTTGTCAACACCGTCGGAACAAAAAAATGCCCAAAATCGCAATAACGGACAGGGGTTGGAAAAATAAACGCCCCGGCGGGACCGAAAACGATCTGCCGGGGCGCAGTATATGCTTTTCCGTTTACAGCTGGTCCGCCAAGGAGAAAATCAGGTCCCGGGTCTTGTCCCAACCCAGGCAGGGGTCGGTGATGGACTTGCCGTAAATGCCGTCCTCCCACTTTTGGGCGCCATCCTCAATGTAAGACTCAATCATAAAGCCCTTTACCAGACGGCGTATATCCGCCGAGTGGCGCATGGAATGGAGCACCTCATTGGCAATACGCACCTGTTGCAGGTACTGCTTGGAGGAATTGGAGTGGTTGGTGTCAATAAGCACCGCCGGGTTGGCAATGCCGCTCTCCACATACAGATCGTGAAGAATACGCAAATTCTCGTAATGATAATTGGCGTGGTTGATGCCGTGGCGGTCCACACTGCCCCGCAAAATGGCGTGGGACAAGGGGTTGCCCTGGCTCTCTACCTCCCAGCCGCGATAAATAAAGGAATGATCGCCGTGGGCGGCCTTAATGGCATTGATCATCACAGACAGATCCCCGCTCATGGGATTCTTCATACCCACAGGAATATCCAGTCCGCTGGAGATCAGCCGGTGCTCCTGGTTCTCTACGCTGCGGGCACCGACGGCCACATAGCTCAGCAGGTCGCTTAAATACCGGTGATTCTCCGGGTACAGCATCTCGTCTGCACAAGACAGCCCGGTCTCCTGCAAGGCACGCAGGTGAATATGGCGAATGGCGCGAATACCCTCGTACATATCCGGCTTTTTACCCGGATCCGGCTGGTGGAGCATGCCCTTGTATCCGGCGCCGGTGGTGCGGGGCTTGCCGGTATAAATGCGGGGAACGATCATGATTTTGTCCGCCACCTGCTTTTGCACCTCTGCCAGGCGGTGGATATAGTCAATCACCGCATCCTCCCGATCCGCCGAGCAAGGGCCGATCACCAACAGCAGCTTGTCGCTCTCGCTGCGGATAATGGCGGCGATCTCCTGATCCCGCTTGTCCTTGTAGGCAGCCAGCTCCGGAGTCAGGGGCATCTCTTTTTTCAGCTCCTGAGGAATGGGCAGCTTGCGAATAAAGTGCATATGATCCATTTTATCAAAATTCTGCATGGGCTTTACCTGATTTCTATACTGTGATACCTATTATATTATACTGCCCGGAATCACTTGTCAAGAAAGCGCTTTAAATTACCATAACAGTAGAATACCGGGGGAATTGTAAATTTTGGCCCGCTGCCCTTGACCCGCTCCCTGCTTTGTATTACTATTAAAAGGATCATTTACAGGTAAAGCGGAGCAAAGCATGGCAAACGAACGAAAAAAACCTGCAAAAAAGAATACCCGCAGTCGGTCAACCCAACGGCGGACAAGCACCCGTAAAAAAAGCACCCGCAAAAAGCCCGCCGGCGCTGCCCGGCGCAAGGGGCGGCGCAAAACCAACGGCCAATCTCTGTTTGCCAACCGGTGGGTGCAGGCGGCGCTGGCGCTGGTGATCGTGGGTGCGCTGGCTGCCACCGTGCTGGCACTGGGGAACCGCCATCAGCGGGTAACCTATGACTTTGGCACCGACGCCCCCTTTGTGGAGGGGGTAGACATCTCCGAGCACAACGGCACCGTGGACTGGACTACCCTGGCAAAAAGCGCCAAATTTGCCTTTATCCGGGTAGGCTACCGGGGCTACAACGACGGTGCGCTCCATGCAGACAAAATGGCAAAAGAGAACTTAAAAGCTGCCCGCAAGGCCGGGATGCCGGTGGGTGTATATTTCTTCTCTCAAGCCACCACGGAGGAAGAAGCCCAAGAGGAAGCCCGCTTTGTGCTGGAAACCGTACGCTTTGCCAAAGTGGAGCTGCCGCTGATCATAGACTATGAATACGGCTACAACGCCGCCGGAGAGCACGCCGGTCGGCTGTATGACGCCAATGTGAGCAAAAAGGACACCACCCGGCTGCTCACCGCCTTTTGCGACACCGTGACCGCCGACGGCTACACCGCCGGGGTGTACGCCAACTCACACTTTTACATTTCTAAATTCGACGCCGCCTCCCTGCCCAAGGGCACTCTGCGCTGGGTGGCGGACTACAACAGCGCCGTCACCTACACCGGGGATTTTGATATTTGGCAATATTCCAAAATCGGTAAGATCAAAGGCAACGGCAGCAAGTACATTGACCTAAACCGCTGGTATTTGGGAGGTTCCTAATGCAAAAAGCAAAAAAGAGATTGTTTTCTGTCACCGCCGTACTGCTGGCGGTGCTGGTGGCCTTAACGGCGCTGCTGCCTACGGCGGGCGCAGCCCAGGCCGCCACCATGAGATCCAAATACACCAACAAAAGCTACACCCACAACGCCCGATTTAACAAGCTGGAGGTGCTAAACGGTGTAGACATTTCCGCCTGGCAAGAAAAGGTGAACTGGAAAAAGATAAAGAACGACGGCATTGACTTTGCCATTCTACGCGCCGGGTACGGCAAGAAAGCCAACCAGGAGGACGCCTACTTTGCCACCAACTTTAAGAACGCCACTGCCGCCGGGCTACCGGTGGGTATTTACTGGTATTCTTATGCCAAGAGCGTGGCGGATGTGGAAAAAGAGGCGCGCCTGTGCCTGCAAGTACTGGGCAGCCGCACCCTGGATCTGCCGGTGTTTTATGACTTAGAGGAGAGCAGCCAGCTGAACAAGGGCAAGGCCTTTTGCACCCAGCTGGTAGAGCACTTTTGCAGCATCATTGCCGCTGCCGGGCACACCCCGGGGCTGTATATGAGCCGCAGCCCGCTGCTGGACTACATTGAGAAGGAAACCCGGGGCCGCTACGCCCTGTGGGTGGCAGAATACGGCTCCAAGACCTGCAAGTACGACGGCGATTACCTGATGTGGCAGTACGCAGACAACGGCAAGGTGGCCGGGGTCAACGGCAACACGGATATGGACTTTCTGTATGGCAATAAAAACAGTTTGCCCGGCTCTGCCACCCTGCTGAAAAGCAAGACCTACACCGGCAAAGCCATCACGCCCGCCCCCACCGTCACCGGCGAGGACGGCCAACCGCTGAAAGCGGACAAGGATTACACCCTGACCTATATCAATAATAAAGCGGTGGGCATGGCCACCATTACCGCCCAGGGGCTGGGTGCTTACACCGGACGGCGGTGGTACTATCGCTTTAAGATCCTGCCTGCCAAGGTCACCGGTCTGACCCTGGAGAGCCGCAGCAAAACACGGCTCACCTACATTTGGAACGCCACCCCCGGCGCCAACGCCTACTTGGTGAAGGTCATCAACCGCACCACCGGCAAAGGCTTTGACAAGGCAGTAAGCACCACCCGAGTGGATCTGACCGATTTAACAGACACCCAGCTGTACGAGGTGCAGGTGGCGGCTTATCGGGGCAACACCGCTTACCGGGGTCCCTATTCCAAGGTGAACGCCAAGCACGCCCTGCCGGGCACCGTCACCGGGCTGAAAACGCAAAAGACCGCCACCGGCTCCATTACCCTGGAGTGGAACAAAAAGCCCGGCGCCGACGGCTATGTGGTGTACCAATATATTGCCGCCAAGAAGCAGACAAAGCGCTTGGCCACCACCACCGCCCGCAGCTTTGTGTTCAAGGGCAGCGGCGCCAAGCCGGGCACCAAATACTATTTTTATGTGGCGCCTTACACGGTAGACTCCAAGACCAAGGAGGGCGGCAAGGGCACCCGACTGGCGACCACCACCCGCCCCACTGCCACCAAATGCACCGCCGCCAAATCCGCCAAAAAGCAGCAAATTACCGTGCACTGGAACAAAGTGAAATGCAACGGCTACGCCGTGCAATACTCCACCAAGAAGAATTTTTCCGGCGACAAAAAGACCCTGTACGTAAGCAGCGGCAAGGCCACCGGGAATATTAAAACCGCCAAGGGCGGCCGCACCTATTATGTGCGCCTGCGCCCCTACACTACCGTAGGCAACACCCGCTACTACGGCAGCTACACCGCTGCCCGCGCCGTGCGGGTCAAGTAAGCACAATAGAAAAAATAAACATAAAGCACCGTTCCAACGAACGGTGCTTTTTTGTGTTGTTGTGATTTGCGCGGGCGGTTTGGCGCAATACGGCGGGCGGATACTATCCGCCCCTACCTCGTCGACATTGACTTCATATTGCTTGTGGCGGATTTCTAACAAAATCCACCCCGCGCGCATTTCGTAATGTCTCCTCTCCCCAAAAAGGCAAAAGCCTTTTTGGGGACCCCATGACATAATCGTAGGGGCGGCAATCTGCCGCCCGCACTGCGATACAGGCTGACGGATCGGCGGTGCGATACTGCACTCGCTACGAAACAGTCCCCCGGACTGTTTCTCCCAAATGCTAACGCATTTGGAGCCTCGTGTCTCTTGCACTGCGTGCAATTCACTCATCGCACCCTACAAGATTATAATTTACAAAAATGTAGGGCCGGATGCCCACATCCGGCCGCTTGTGCCCGATTTCATCAAGGCCTTGCGTTCTATCTTATTCCCCCCGCCGTGCGGCCAAGGCGAATTTGGACCGGTACGCCCCGGCGGCGGCGCGGGCCAACACGGCGTCCGGTGCAATGGACGAAAACACCCACCAACAGGAAGTGCCGCCCAGCGGCGAATGCTCCGTCTGCCAGCCCTGCTGCAAATGGTAGCGGGCCAGGTGCACATTCCGGGGCAGGCAAAGCCCGTCCGCATACAAAATACCCAAGGCATAATCCGCTGCGGGCAGCGCTGGGCACCACCGCTCCAACCGACCGAAAATATCAACCCCCGGTGCCGGTGCCAAGCCATACGCCCACACCGGCGCCATATAGGCACAACTGATCGGGTCTGCGGCAACTGCCTGCCACACTCCACGATGGGTGACCAACCGAGCCAGCCCGGCAAAATCACTCTCGGCCACGCCGTCCCTGACCCTTTGGCGCAGGGCGGACAGGCTGCTGCTTTTTTCCATCTCACTTTGCATTGTTTCACCAACTTATTCGCTGCAGAATAGCACTAATGGGTACTATAATAGAAGATTAGCAAATTTTTATGCTAAAGTCAATAGTACCAATCAGTGGTGCGGAGGTGGCGTTGTGTATTTTAGAAGGCTGCGGGATCTGCGAGAGGACAGAGACCTGAAGCAAACGGATGTGGCCGCCTTGCTGGGCATTCGCCAAACCGTCTATTCCCGCTACGAGCGGGGCTACCAAAATCTGCCGCTGGAGCACCTGCTGGCACTGGCGGACTACTACGGCGTATCTACCGACTACATTCTTGGCCGCACTGACAACCCCAAAACAAATCCATAACCATCGATCCAAGCCACCCTTTTCGGTGGCTTTTTTGTTAGGCTGATTGCGGCACCTCCGGTGCAATCCCCCCTGCGGCTACGCCGCTTCCCCTCTTTGCAAGGGGGGCGAAGATATTGAAACCAATTTGCCTCCCTTGTAAAGGGTGACTCCCCGCAGTGCGGGAAGATGTGGCGCAGCGACAGCGGGATTAAATAGTGGATCACTCTACGCATATTCGCACCACGCCGCACGCATACTATCCTTAAAATACTGCATTTTGCGGTAAATGTCAATACATCAAATTGCGGTATTTTATAATAACGTCGGTGATAGTATGTTTCAAAGAATACGAGACCTGCGAGAGGATCGCGACCTGACCCAAAAGCAAGTGGCGACGGTGCTCAACTGCTCCCAGCAGGTTTATTCCAATTACGAATTAGGCCAAAGGGATCTGCCCACCGCCGTGCTGCTGGCGCTGGCGGACTACTATGGTGTGTCTACGGATTATATTCTTGGCCGCACAAACGATCCGACTATCCAAAAATAAATATAAACACGGCAAAACGCCATCGAGTGTACCAAGGCTCGATGGCGTTTTTTCTTTTTATATCTCCCGCTGACCGCTGTACTTGGCAACGGCATAAAGGGCATACGTTCGCGCGTTGCGCTCACACAGCTGGTCGGCATAGCTGTCATAGCTTGCAAAGAGGCCCTTGTAGTGGCAAAACTCCCGGGCGTAGGCAGCCGCAGTCTGCATATTCTCCGCCTGTTGCAAGTTGGGCGACAGGTGGGTATAAACATCCACCTGCTGATGCTGGTAAGCGTGGTACGCCTCGTGGCACAGGCTGTCCAAATTCTCCGCTCCGTCATACGCCTCCAACGCACTTAGGCTGATGGCAATGGTGTGGGTGCGGTGGTTGTACTGCGACAACGAACGCTCCGGCAGGGTGGTCAGCGCCACATTCAGTTCAAAATCCAACCCCAGCGCCGCCTGCTGGTCGTTGGCAGCCAGCTGCAGCTGCTCCAATTTTTGGGCTGCGGTCAGGGTGGGCCAGTCGGCGGTAAAGGCGACCATATCCACCGCCGCCGGGGTGTCCCGCGTGGGCGGCACGCGGTTCAGCACCATAGAATTGCCAAACACACTGCACACCAGCAGCGCCACCGACAGCGCCCCCACGCCAAGAGACGCCAAAAGGGGCACATGGGCAGCGCCGCAGCGCAATCGGTGCGCCACGGTACGGCCACCCGGGCGAACGCCACCGGCAGGCACCAGTGCCAACGCCGCAAAGTAGCCCATCACCGCTGCCAGGCTGATCCCGGCGCCGATGGCAACGCCCACCGGCAGATCTCGCCAAAAGGCCAACATACTGTAAATGCCCAAGGGCAGGATCAAATCTGCCGCCATGTGGAGCGTGTTTCGCTGGCGGCGGCAGGTGCACAGGCAGCAGACCAGTAAAGAAACCAAAACCACCGACCAAAACACCAACTTGGAGACGGTGTAGCTCTGCCCCGGCAGGGTGCGAAACAGCAGCTGACGATAGAGAAACAGCGCCAAAACGCCCCAAATCAAATGCTCCCGCACATACTGACCGCAGGTCATGGAATTGTGCTTTGCTCTGCGCTTTTTCATACGGCAGTCCTCCCTTCAAAGGCAATGTGCTCCGGCTCCATGGTCAACAACGCTCGTTCCGCCAGGGTAAAAGGGTGGTTTTTATAAATCATTACCCGCGGACTAAACAACATATCGCCGTAACGGAGAAAGCGGGGATGGGGCAAACGGCGAACCGCCCGCTCCTGCTCCGTCGCCCACTGATGGTCGCTGCGGAATGCACAGCGATCCCACTCGGTAGCGGTAGTCGGCGTTTCCGGCCGACTAAGGCCAAAGGTAAAATCTGCGTGCATCGGCGTCCGGCCGGGCAGAAAAAGCAAGTTCCAGGCGTGGGAACCACGATCCCACAGCGTACCGGCAGTGCCGCGCACATAGCGGCAAGGGAACCCCAATCGGGGCAATACCATCAAGGTGAGCGCAGCAAACGCCTGGCAAACGCCGTGGCCGTTCATCACCAGGTGATAGGCACTGTAATCGGCAGCGGCGCCGGTTTGGCGATAAGTAAAATGCGCCCGCAAGGTCTGCTGGTAAGCCCGGATCAATCGCCCCGGGTCATCCCCGGGCAGCGCCCCAGCGCGGCGAGCCGTTTCTCTGGCCAAACGGGCGGCTCGGCGGTGCAGTTCCACCGCCCGGTCCGGGGTAAAAAAGCATTCGTTCTTCACCGTCAGGTACAGCAGGTCCTCGCCGGGCAGATACGCCAACCGGGTTCGGTAACCGCTGCTCTGGCAATCCGCCAAATCGCCGATGCCCATCATCTTTTGCAGTGCCGCATAGGATCGCCGCTTAGGATCGGCACCAAAAATCGCCTTGGCGCTTTTGCAAATCACCTGATACCGGGGCAAAAACGCCCCCTTGGCCAGCTCCACAGCCGTCACAAAGCCCGTGGGTGTATCTACCGAAAAAACGATCATCCCAAAAACCTCCTACCAGATCACACGCACCCGCACCCGAGCCCCGTTGGGCACACCCCGCAGCTGGTGGCAAATGGATGAACCGCTGCCACGATTATCGCCCCGGGGAATATAGGCCACATCTGCCCCAGCGCCCTCCCGAAAGACGGCGCAGGGGTATTCGTCCCGGTCATATTCCCGCCGAGGCGGCTTATGGCGCAGGTTGCCGGTGCGGTTGCTTCTAACGGTACTACGATCCAGGGTGACCGTTTCCGGGGCGCCCATATTTACCGCCGCTGTAATATGCTGCGCACTGGCCGGGTGACGGCGGGCGTCTACCACAACCACCCGGGGCGGCCCATTTGCCGGGCGGGGCAAAGCGTTTAGCTTTCGGGCGTATTCCGCCGTATGGCGCAAGGCCAAGGCGCTCCCCTCCCGGCAGCGGTCATACAGCACCGCCAGCTGCTGCTCCAGGTCAGGCAGGCGGGCCGCCAATTCCATCTGCAAGGCGCCCAGGGCTTCTATCCGCCGGGCAACCAAGCGCAAGGCGTCGTCATTCTCCGACCCCTCTAAGACGGAAAGCCGCTGCCCGGCAGCCCACAGAGCACGCTGCACCGCCTGATCCAAAGAGCGCAGCACAAAAGCCAAGTGCGCCCGCACATCTTCCAGCTCCCGCTGATAGGCAGTCAAAGCGTCCAGCGCCTGATCGGTGGCAGTCAGCAGCGCCTGTACCTGACTCACAATTCACGCAGCCGCGCCACCAGGGCAGCAATGTACGCACCGGCGCTCTCCAGCTCCTCCAGCTGGCTGCGGGCACCGGCGGCATAGTTCTCCACCCGCTGCCGCAGGTCTCTGTACTGGGGATCCTGCCAGTTGCTCTCCTGATCCGCCACGCTGCCCAACAGGGCGTCATACTGGGCGGCCAGGTCTTGCCCCCGCTGGCACAAACCTTGGCCAAAGGCCTCTAAATAATCAATATCATGTACAATCACACTTTGATAAGCCATCTTCTTCTCCTTATTGCTCCAGACGGCGATCCACTTCCGCCGCCAGCTGTTCGATCTCCGCCGCAAGACGCACCAGCCGGGCGGTGTCCCCTTGCAGCGGTTCTATGGTGTCCCGGTCGATCTGCTGCCGCCGATCGTCCTGCCAACCGGCGGCGGTAGCGCTCCATTGCCGCAAAGCCGCCAGCAGAGCGCTGCAATCGGTCATTCGCCTGCACCGCCCAGGTGCACATTGTGGCTGATAAACAGCGGGTGGGGGAACATACGGGCGTTCTCGCCGCCCAGTTCCGTCTTATTGGTGTTGCAGACCAGCGTATATTCCGTCAGATCGTCCAGCACCCGGGTGGTAAATTCCGGGTTGTGGCGGTTCAGCAAATCCAGCGCCTCCTTGACCCCCACCAAAGTCACAAAGTTCAGATCCACCGCCGTGCCCGGCTCAAAGCGCAGCAGCTCCTGCTCCTCCCGTGTGGCAAAATAATGGATGTGTGCGTCTCGGTTCTCCGTCTCCAGCGCCTTGGCCTCTGCGAGCAAGCCCGCAAAGGCTACATGGTACATGGGGGTTTTGCCCTCCGGCGACCAAAAGAACACCTCTCCGGCGTGGGCGCGGCTCCAGCAGCCAATGGCCACACAAGGCACTTTCAGATATGCCGCCACCCGGTTGGCAGCGGCATTGGCAAGGCGGCTGTCTGCGGTGCCTACCACAATGCCGTCTGCACCCAGAGCTTCCAGTTCAGTCAACGCCACCTGCTCCAGCTTGCCTACAAAGGTTTGTACCCGGGCTGCCGGGTTGATGTTGCGAATATCATCGGCAACCGCGTCCACCTTGTAGCGTCCCAGGTCCCGCAGTCCCAGCTGGTGGCGGCAAATATTGTGCAGCTTCAGCACATCGTCGTCCACCAGATAAAAGCGCCCCACGCCGGCGTGGGCCAGCTCCCGCGCCACCAGAGAGCCTACACTGCCGCAGCCCACGATCAGGGCGTACTGCTGCTGCATGGCGCCGCTCTCAAACAGCCCGGCATTGCGGCTGAATAAATTGTCAATCAAGCTGAAAGTCTGCACCGTCAGAGGCGTACCGTCCGGGGCAGAGAAGCACCAGCCGCCGCTGCGGTAAGTGCCCACCCAGGCATAGCCGGTAACGGTCACATCGGCAGTGACTCGGTCAAACAGCGCCGGGGGCAGCACCAGTCCATAGGCGGTGTATTCCGGATTTTCCGCCGCGTCAAAGCCATTTTTGGCAAAGATGAAATGATAGCCTGTGTCCGGACGGCTAATGCCGCACACCTCGCCGATATAATCCGTGTCTGCCGCCAACGTTTCTGCCAGCTGCACCAGCTGGGCAGTGTTGGTGCCATTTTCCGGCAGCACCTGTTCCGCAGCTTCTCCGGCACAAGCGGCAGCGCTGTCCAGCACGCCGCCGGAAAGCAGGTCCGCCTCCAACCGAGAAGCCGTTTCCTCGTCCATCTCCTGTGCCGTATCGGCAGACACCCCATCAGGTGCGGGGGGCAGCTGCTTGGCCAGCAAGCGGCGCAGCGCCGCCGTTTTGTCCGTCTCTTTCTCCAGCGCACGGTGCAGCAACCGGCGATCCAGCAAATACTTGTCCATTCTTGATTTCTCCTTTGTTAAATTGCCGCAGCTCCTGTTGCAGCTGGGGCTGCTTGCGGTGCAGGTCCGCCGGGGTGTTCAGCGCCAAAAACGTCGTACCCGCAAAGGCACTGTCGCCGATCTCCACCGGGGTCTTATGATACAGCCCGTCCTGCCGGTCTAAAAAGTAGCAGGTGAGCCGCTCCGTAGGGTCCATATTCACCAAAATACTCACACAACCGGGACCGATGTCCCGGGCGAACACCGCATTGGAGCGGTCGTCCACCCCGGAGAATTTGTCCAAACTGCCCGGATGGCGGTGCCAAAAGCCCAATACAAACAGATCGTGCCGATACAGGCGGCTGAGCACCGGGTACAAGTGGTTGTAATACTCCGGGTCCATCTCATGATAGCAAGGGGTGTGCACGGTCTTGCCCGGGTAGCCCGGGTCTGAGGCCTCCACCACATACCAGGCGCCCCGGTGCACCTGGCCAAAAAGAATACCCCCGGTCTCCTGGCCGCCCCAGCTGAGAACCTCCGCCAAAACAGAAAGATACGCCCGATCGCTGAGCACCACCCGGCGGCAGCGGGGAGAGGGCTTGTCCGTATAGCTAAACGGCCGGCGCCCTTTGCGGGGGCGCACCTGAATATTCTTCATCATCGGTCAAATCTCGCCTTCTGTGTGGAATTTGCGCCAAGTGGACGGGTGGCGCAGCCCCAGTTCAAAAATGGTCAGCCAACGGTGAGCGTAGCGAAAGCTGGTGACCGCGCTGGTCACACCCTTGCGCTTATTGGTAGAGACCTTGGCGGTCTCTGTGGTACACAGGTAGCGATTGCCGCCGTAGCTCACCGTGTGGGGAATGGTCTTAGGGGTGGCGGCGGAGCGGTTCACCCGCGCCTGCATCTCCCGATAGCCCGGCGACACGGGGACCACATGCACGCTGGTGCCATACATAGCCCGAGGGTGGTCCTTGTCGTACATCAGCGCCAGGGTATAGGTGGGGCACCGGTAGCCGTGGCCCAGATTGGGGGTGTCGTTGATCAGCCAGTACATGGTGCCGTCCTCCATAAAATGGGGGCGCATGGTCGGATTGCCAAACTCTCGGCGCATGGCGTCGATCTCCGCCTTCATCAGCTGGGGATCCCGCTCATACCATTGGCCGTTTGCGGCAGTGGTGGTTTTGGGGATGGTCTTTTTCTCTGTCGGCGCCCAGTTGTCCACCGGTTCCTCCGCCTCCGTACCCAGGGTGCCGTCATTATGCAGCACCAGCGGCTCGTTGCCGCTGAGCATATCGCTGAGCCGATCCAGATCGTCCTCTGCGGCCACGCTCACCGGGGGCACCACTTTCTTGCCCTCCGACGGCTGATCGGGCGCAGAGGCAAAGGGGTCCTCTTCCGGATCAGACAACAAGTCGGCCAAATCGTCGTCGGCTGCCACATTCACCGGAGACACCACTTTTTTACTTCCACCCACCGGCGTGGAAAAGTCCGTCTCCGGCACCTGCTCCGCACCAAATGCACCGTCCGGTGCAGCGCTGCCGTTCTCCAGCTCTCTAAGCAGGTCCTCCACCGTATCGGCAGCGGCCCATACCTTGTGCATAACCGTCTTTTTCATATTCGATTGCTCCTTTGCATTGTATTTGGACCTTTTGTGTCCACTGGTTCAACGAACCGGCGGCGCCGTTCTCCTAAAAATAAAAATGCAGGCGGCAAGGCATAAGCCAAGCCGTCTGCGCGCTTTACCGGGCAGGGTACAGTCGTACCTTGCCCCATTTTTCTGTATTGGCGTCCGCATAATATGCCCGCACCGCGTCCGGCACCGGGGCGTCAAAGCCGGTGGGGGTCAGCCGTGCGCTCTCGCCCACAGTGGCCCGCAGGTCGTTGCTGTCGCCCACGGCGCACAGCCGCAGGGGCAGGCAGCCGGGTGCATAAGGCAGGCACTCCCGCAGGGCACGCGCCTTTTGCTCCACCACCAGCCAAAAGCCATTACCGGGACTGCGCAACGCCTGTTCCAGTGCGGTGCTCTCCGGCGCCGGGTGCAGGGCGCTGAAGCTGCGGTGCAAATGGGGCTGTGCCGACGGATACAACAACAAGACCGCGCCTGTATCCTCCCTTTCCATTACCCGGCGCTGCGCCTCCGGGTCGCTGCACAAAGTAATATCCGAGGCGGTAAGAAAATCCGGCAACGGCATACGCTCCGGCGCAAGTACCGTTAGGGACTTGCCCGCTGCACGCAGACGGTGCAGAAGCGCTGCCGCCGCACTGTGCCACACCCGATCGTCCGTACCGGTAACCAACAAACTGCGGGCGGTATCGTCCAACCACACGGTGCCCCGGTCATGGAGAGGGCTTTGGCAAGGCGTGCCGGTATCCTTAAACAGACACAGAGAAGCGCCCAGATCCAACTGCGACGGATTCGGCGCAGGCACCTCACCTAAAGTGCCCGGCTGCTCCGTAGTACCGGGGCCGTTCATCTCTTGCAGGCGATGGGTCACCCACTGCAAAGCGCTGTCATCTGCATAACTCACCTGCACCGTGACCGTGCCGGCCTGGCACTGGCCGCTGCCGGTATTCAGCACCGCTTGGCCGGGGATCAGCAGCGGCGCTGCGGCAATGCCGGTATGCTCTCGCCCGGTGTCCGCCGCCCGGTCGCTAAAGAGGGTGCGGGCCACCTGCTGTGGGCACCGAAAGGCAATGCGAGCGGTAAAGTAGCTTTTCAGCTCACCGCTAAAGCAGTTATGAGGGTCATCGCTCACCGCCCGCTGGGAAGCAAAGATCAGGTGCACGCCGTAGGTGCGGCCCTTACGCACCAGCTCATCCAGCAGCGGCGCCGTGGCCGCCGTGCGCTGAAACAGGGTTTGGAACTCATCCACCAGCAGCACCAGCCGAGGCAGTGCCGGCACACCGGCGCCGCTGTCTCGCCGCACTCGACAGTAGGACTCATAATTGCGCACCGGCTGCCCGGCACGCTGCTCTAAGGCGCGGCAGCAATCCCGACGGGCGTGCATCGCCGCCACATAGTAGGCCAAAAAAGCGCGCAAGCCGTCCGGATCCTCTTCGCTAACCACCGCCTGCACCCCACGCACCGGGCAAGGGGCGGCATAGCGGCTAAACTCCGTGCCCTCCTTAAAATCGCCGATGGCCACCTGCACCTGCTCCGGACCATAGCGGGTGAGCAGTTGGAGCAAAATCGTATGCAGCAGGCTGCTTTTGCCGCTGCCCACATCACCGGCGATCAGGGCGTAAGGGTGGTTCTGATCCAAAGACAAGGTCACCACCCGACCGCTGTCGTCTTTGCCCAGGGGGATATGCAGACCATCTGCGCTGTCCTCCGTCTGCCACTGACGGGGCAGCATCTTCGCAAGGGGCAGCACGCGGCTGCGACTGCGCAGCTTCTCCGTAACCAAAGCCAAACGGCGAGGATCCACCTGCCCGGACAGCTGCAACCGGCAACGGGGGCTAAAGGAGAGCACCCCCCGACGAAAGGGCAAACTCTCCATCCCCATAGGGCAAAAAGCCGCCGCCTCATCAGCCAAAATGCCAATATTGCCCTTTGCCGCATTCTGCCACAGCCGGTCAAAATCGTTTTCCATATTCTTGGGCACATTGGCGCGCAGCCCGCAGATCAGCAGATACACTGGCGCCGGATTGCCGCCTTGCCCCACCCGGCGGCAAAGGGCGGCGATTCCCGCCTGCACCGCTGCCTCTGTGGACCAGATCTCCACGCTGCCGGTCTCTGCCAGCGGCGCAAGCACCCGGTAGCGACTGCCCAGTCCTTGCAGATCTGCCAGGTACACCTTGGCCTCCGGCTGATGGGCCAGCAGCTCCGGCACAAGAGCGGCAAAGTAGGGGGCAGTGTTCTCCTTTTCGCACCGGGACAGCAGCACACTGCCCACCGGCGCCTTGCACCGCAGGTCAAAAGCGGCAGTTTTGGACCCAACGGCAGCCACGCCCGGCAGAGACTGCAATGCCTGGGCCGCACCCGGGTGCAAAAGCAAGCGCACCTTACAAAGCCGGGCGCCGCTGCCGCCGGTAAGGGCAGCAAAGGGTGCCAGCACCCCGGTCAACTGCTCCAGTTGGGCACGGCGATGGGTTTGCTCCTGCCGGGTAATGGCTTCCAGCGCCGCCCGATAGCGGCGGGTGGCCGCGTTGTCCCCGGACAGGACCGCAGCCTGCTGCACCAGTGCCGTCTTGGTGCGGCGGCACAGGGCGTTCAGCGCCTTTTGGTCCGCCGTCAATGCCTGCCAAACCCGGGCAATCTGGGCATAGGCACCCTTGCGAAAGCCCGGCAGCATCCGTCCGGCCACATCGGCCACACTGCGGGGCAAAAAAGCATTGTCCAACTTGCCTACGCAAAAGCGCAGGTGCTGCAAATTCTGCTCCATACGTTGCACATAGTCCTGCACATGGGTCAGCGCAGGCTGGGGCGGGCAGGGGCTTTGCAAATAGCTGTCCCTTTGGCGCACCCAGTTCGGGTCCTTGCGTGCCAGTCGTTCCATGGTGCGCTCCATCTCCGCTTGCAGGGTACGCAGGCGGCTCTCTGCCTGGCGCACAGCCGTTTGACGCTCTGCCAAAGCATGGCGCGCCGCTGCCGTTTCCGCCTCCAGCTTGGCCTGCGCCCGGTGGGCCAGCTCTATCCTGCGGCGGCGCAGATCTACCGCCTGCTGCCGATCGGCATCTATGGTATTTTCCAGCGCCCGCAGCTGCCGGGCCGTCTCTGTAAAAGTCATTTTAACTGCCTCCAATCGTGCCAATCACCACGGCCAATATCAAAATGCCCAGCAAAGTGTATGCCAGCACACCTAAGATCAAGGTTAAGGCAGCCATGGCCAGTCCGGCTACTACCATACCCCCTGCGGCGCACAGGGGCGAGACGAGAAACGCCCACAAATTGTATCGCCACTTTTCCGCCGGATACAGGTTAAATGCGCCCAGCGCCGCGGCGCCGCCGCCAAACAGGAGCACAACGCGCACCTTACAAAAGAAGTTCCAAATATGGCCAAAGGCATTGTCCGTCCCCTCTATCGGCTGAAAAATCTCTTGCCCCAAAAAGGCGTACAGCAGTGCCAGAGCGCCCACACCCACCAACAGCGAAAAGAGCCAAAAGGCCACCTTGCGCCCGGTAGATACCGGCACCGACACTGCGCCGAAATAGCCGGTACCGGCCGATTGGGTCTGCACCCGGGTATTGGCGCGGGGTACCGGGGTCACAGCGGAACCCGCCCGCCAGCGCAGGGTACCGTCCGACTGTACTTCATACATACACACTCACCTCCTTTCCCTCGTTAGGTGGCAAAGCCAAGGGTGGTCTTTTTCTCCCGGCGCAGACCCTCCGGCTGGGCAAAAAGATCCGCGTCCAGCTGGAACAGCACCTGATCGGACAGGGTTTTCAGATTGGTACTTTCCAGCGCCAGCGCCTTATTGTACCGCCCCTCCTGCATCAGGTTGCGCACAAAGCGCCCGCCGCCGAAGTCCTTATCGCCCATCACTCGGTTACAAATATCGCCGATTTTTTCCACCGCAGCGGGGGTCAAGCTGTAGCCGGCGTCTGCCGCCATCTTCTCTGCAATGGCACACAGCTGGGGTCGGGTATAATCCGCAAAATGCAGCACCCAGGGCACCCGGCTGCGCAGCCCGGCGTTGCTTTGGAGCAAATTTTCCATCTCGCTCGGGTAGCCGGCCAGCACCACCACCAGGTCTTGGCGATGGTTTTCCATCTCCTGCACCAGGGTGTCAATGGCCTCCCGGCCGTAATCCTTCTCGCAGGTAGAAACAAGAGAATAGGCCTCGTCCACAAAAAGCACACCGCCCAGCGCCCGCTTGACTGCCTCTTTGGTGCGGATTGCCGTGCTGCCCACATATTCGCCGCAAAGTTCGCTGCGACCCACCTCCACCAGGTTGTCCTTAGGCAGTAGACCCTGCTCATAGAAAATGCGCGCCAAAATGCGGGCAAAGGTGGTCTTGGCCGTGCCCGGATTACCCAAAAACGCCATGTGATTGCTCTCCAGCGAAGAGGGCTTGCCCCGACGCACCGCCTCCCGATTCAGCTTTTGGAACGCCAGCATTTTGTAGACCATGGCCTTGGCGCTGTCCAGACCGATCAGCGCTTCCATTTGGGCAAGGCCGGTCTGTTGCCGGGCGGCAGGCTTGGCAGGCGCGGCAGTGCTGGTTGCCCGCTGCCCCTGTTTTGCCAGGCGCAGTACCTGGCGCACCTGGGCGTCGGTCATTTCTAACAGCTGCTGTTTTTCACGGCTGATCTTGCTGGTATCCATCTTTTGTCCTCCTTGGGGAATGATCCCCTGCCGCTACTCGGGGCAACGGCAGGGGCGTGGGTATGGGTATGCTTTACGCCACCGGGCGATCCTCGTCGTCGGCCTCATCTGCCGGGTCTGTATCGTCCGGGTTTTCATCGTCCGCCGAATCTGTGTTGTAGTCAGCCTCCGGTTCTTCCGGCAGGTCCGGCAAGTCCACTTCAACTTCGTCCGGATCCAAAAGGCTCGGCAGGCTGAACAGCCCGTTAAAGCACTGCGCGTCGTCTGCCGGGTCCCCTGCCCCGCTCTGCAACCGCCAGGTGCTGTCAAACTTGCGCAGGCGCTTCATCTCTCCGTCTGAAAAACGGCCACAGGCCAAACGCAGCAGATCCTGCGCTATGTCATTGAGCATAAAGGCCAGCAGGAGCTTATACTCCTCCACCGTGTTGCCGCTGATCACGCCCTCGGCGGTGCACAGGTTCACCTTGACCCCGCAGCGGTTGCCCATGCTGAAAGCACCCACTTTCTTTTCATCGCTTTTGTGGTTCAGCAGCCAGGCGGCCCGCATTTGGTAAGCCGGCTCCACGCAGATCCCTGACCGCCCGCTGAAGAGCCACAAGGTCAAGAACGCACCCCCACGGTGCACCTCTAATGTATAGCGGTTTTTGGACGACAAGATCTCGCTGCTAAACAGCACCCTTGCCTGCGCTTTGCCAACACCAACGGTGTTGTGGCCGCTGTCCTCCTTTAAGTAGGCGCCAATGGCCTCTACATTCTCGACGTCAAAGTTGCCGTCGACCCGATTTTTGTGGTCGCAAAGGGCGTCCCCCGGCACCTGTTCCAGCGAGTCGCCCTTGGCCAGTGCCCGCAGCAGGGGCAGCACCGGAGCAATCCCGTCCCGGGCAGCATTCTCCATCGCCTGCAGGGTCTCGCCGCCACAGGCATAGTCCGCAATGGTGGTCTCACAGTGGAAATAGACCTCGCCATAGTCCTCCTCCAGCTGCAAAGAGCCCACCTCCGGCGTATGGGTTTGGCAAAACAGGGCCAGTGAATAGCGGTACTCCGGCTCCACTGCGCGCACACCGGGGTACGCCTCAAAAATCAGGTACTCCACATGCTCGTCCACCCGCACATTCACCTGCATCGGGGGCAAGCCGTCCCCGGCGGGCATGGTGTACACAAATCCCCGGCTGGTACTCTTGCCTGCTTTCTCCTGCCAATCCTCACCGGCCTCCTCCAAATAGGTACGGATATTGTCCATGGTTTCTTCAAAATAGCTCATCGCAAAATTCTCCTTGCAAATTTTTTTGGCTTTCGCCTTGCAATGGTATAACGAACCGGGTCTCCATTTCCCAAAAATAAAAAATCGGCACCGATAAACGGTGCCGACAGGCTGGTGTGTATGGATTTTTATTCTTCGTCCTGCTGGTCCTTTTTCGCAGCCAGCAAACCGCTCCGCATCAGCTGCGGATCCGGCTGGGAATACTCGTGGTCAATCAGTGGCTGATCAATGGGATACTTGGAATTTTGGCGGATAAACAGATACCGCTGCGCCGCCTTTTCCCGGCAGTTGGGCGTGGCGCTGTCAAAGGCGTTTTGATACCAAGCCAGGGCTTCCTTTACCTTGTCCCGATTGTCAAAGCCGCTGGCCACCACCTGGGCGTCCTTGGCCAGGGCGATGCGATAAACGAAATAGCCAAAGTTGGCACTGTTCTCGTCCGTAGCCGTTGCCACCAGGCCGTGGGTGGCAACCTTAATGATCAGATCATAATCGTTACTGCTCTTAAGCACCTCCAAATAGGTCACACAACACTGGGGTGCAAGAATGGGATTTTCACCATCTACAGCATTAAAGATGGCATTTTGCAACACCTGTTTTGCATCATCTAAGCGATTTAATGCAATCAGTACTTCCGCCTTTGCATTATGCGCGCGGTCGTTTCGAGGGAATGCGGCAATAAAGTCATCACACATCTGCAAAACACGCTTTTCCAGCTGCTCTCGTTCCGAGCCGATCGTCTGGCCGATCTCCGCCCGCAACATCTCTATTGCGTAGCGATAAGCATTCCAGTCCCAATACTTGCGGTTGATCCGCTCCATTTGCGCTAAAAAGGCCTCGCCCTTTTCAAAATCCCCGGCCCTACCGGAAACCCGCACCGCAAACGCCAGCAGGTCTACATTGTATGGGTACTTGGCCAAACCGATCTCTGCAATGCGCACAGCAGAAAGATAATCGCTAGTTTCGAACGCTGCGCTCACTAAACGATAGTAATCGTCTGCCTCGCCGGTGACCTCATTCTCCGGGTCGGCGATCCACTCCACCATGTGACGGCAAAGCCGCGGGTGCAGCACATTGTCATTGTCTTTCCACCGCACTTTGGCCGCGTCAATGGTGGTCACTTCATAACTGTGCATCAGATTACGCACCGCTTCTTCTGTATTACTCATCTTATTTCCCTCCAAATTTAATTATATAGCAAAATGGCTAACTGCGCTTTGCCCGCTGTACAGATCCGCAAAAGCGCCGGGGCCCATCAGCGCCGCCAGCAGCAAAATCGCCAGTCCTCGCTCCGGGTAAGTATTTACATCACACAAAAAGAACGCCCGCTCTGCAGCCGCATATGCCGCATCACTGTGGACAGCGGCGTGGAGCAACTGTGTCAACTCCTGTCCCAGGCCGCCAAGTTCCACATCCGCCTGCAACTGCCGACGGCAGGTCCTTACCAACTCTTCCGTGGTAAAGTGCCCGTTGTTCAAGATCTGCCGCTTGAGCACCCGGCGACCCCAGCGTATATCGCCCTGCATCACCGCCTTGCGCGCCTGCGGATCCAGCTGGTTCCATTCCAATTGTTGCAGATCCGGCAAATACGCTGCCAAAAAGTCCCGCACCGGATAGGCTCGCAACTTTGGCACCGGCGCACAGCCCAGGAGCGCCCGGCGCTGATCGGCGCTGCCGTACAGCAGATCACAAAGGATTTGGGGCGTGAGCTTCTCTATCGGCACCGACGAGGTTGGCTCCTCTTGGGGAACCGAATCGCCCTCCGGCTTTTTTGGCGGCACAGAGGGAATTTTGGCAACGCGCCGCAGCTTGGGTGCGCGCAACCGATAGCCGTTGCCCCGATCGCTCTCTAAATAGGTAAATTTATATTCATTTTCTAAGATGTTCTTCAGATCATTGAAATTTCGTCTCCCATCTAAGCTGTCTTCATAGCCGTACACGCCGGAAATGATCTCTTTCCATCGAACCAGCTGATCGGCCTCGCCGTCGCCGATCACCACCTGCACCGCCTTTTGCCTTAGCGGCGTCAGCGACTTTTGGTGCCATTGAGCGTCCTGCTTCCAACAGACCATGGACTGATCCAAATCCACATAATAATCATCGTCAATCTGCCAAATCGCCACAAAAAAGCCCCCTGTTCATGCCATTTTTCGGCTTTCCGTATCAATTCCGGATCAGCCGGATAAAACCAGAATGTAATCTGGATGTAATCAAAGTGCACTTGCTTTATGCTGGGAATAACGACGGCGCCACCGCCGTTGAATTTGCAAAGGAAGTGTATCTTATGAAGTCCTACAACAACACCTACGATCAAACCGCCGCATTCTCCCCCCGCCGAAACGCCAAGGCCGCCGCAGCGGCAGAAGCCAACCTGCGCACCCTGCGCCACACCTTGGAGGAGCAGAACATCCACACAGTTGCCGCCCTGCAAAAGAACAAGGCACTGTACAACGACTTTCAATCCGCATTATACACTTATATTGTAACGGACTTGGCCGTGGGTTACAAGAACAGTAATACCGTTGCCAGGCTGGTAAAAACCTACGGCGGCGCGGCCAACGATCACTTGGAGTTTGCCCACCGGGCATACATCCGCCTGTTTTCGGAAGTTAAGAAGGGCGAGAACAAAGGCCGGGTGCGGCTGGATACGTTTCTCGACAAGCCGGAGGCTCTGTTCATTCCCACAATTGCGGCTTTCTATTCCAACGCCATTTTGAAAGACCCGTTTAAAAAAGCGGTGCACCAATCCACCGACCAGACTTTAACAAAAGACGACGAGGACAATCCCATTACCCTGGGCGATTTGATTGCGGACAAAGCCTGCACCGCCGCCGTGTTTGAGGAGAAATATGTTCGCAGCACCGCCATTGAGTTGGTGCTGGATCTGCTTTGCGACCCCAAAGATGTGATCATCTACGGTTTCGCACTGGAAAACGATGGCCGCCTGCCGGCAGCGCAGGTGGCAGCCGACCTGCATACATACGGCACCGCCGCCGTGTTTGAGGAGGCGCTGGACAAGCTGGAAGATGCCGCCGGCGCTGCGCTGAACAAGGACCTCTACCGGCAGAAGTTCTGCAACTTCTCCCAGGCGGACAAGCTGGCAAGCACAGAACCAGCAAAAGCCGCTGCCGCCCTGTCCCGCTCCTTCGATAAGATCAAGCCGACAGTACGCACCGATCCCCGCCTCCGCGCCCTGCGATAAGGCACATTCATCTACAAAGAGGAGCGATCCAACAATGGAATTGCTCCTTTTTTTTCCTATTGTGTTATGTATTACCGAAAGCGCGCCTTTTCAGCCGCGCAGACAGGCGTACAGATGGAGAAAATCCTGCTCCACCCGATCAAAGGGCAGCTGCGTCCAATCCGGGGTGCGTTGCAGGGGCGGGGCATTCGTGGGGATCACCTCGCCGGTAAAATGCAAAAATTCCGCCGACAGCATGGCGTTGTCGATCTCCGTGACCGTCTGCCACTGCGCCGGAGTAGGCCGAGCCTCTACCAAGGTGTCAAACAGCAGCGCCAGCAGCCGCTCCTCTGCCCGGACGAATTCCGGCAGCCGGGCCTTCACCGGCCGGGTCACATCGCTCATATACGCCTCTGCGCCGTCATGGAGCAGGCAAAACAGTGCCGTTTGGTTTGCTTCACCACGCACCAGCGCCTCTCGGGCGCAAGCCAAAGAGTGCTGCCCCACGGAGTAAAATGCCGGGAAATGGCCGTTGGCACGGGTCATCAGAGACTGGGCGTGGGCAATATCCCGCACATCCAGATCCGCCGCCACCGCATGGTACGGGTCAAAATGCCGCCCAGTATAGGTAGAAATCGGTTTGTACATACCGTCGCCTCCGGTTAAGTTTCTATTGTGTAGTACAGGGGATCTGCCCCATGGGTACAAGGGCAGCACCCTGTCTTAGAACAAGGAACCGTCCCCTGTTCATTTCTGAAGCTGGCGGCGCGCATTGACATCATCAATAAATGCACAAACATCTTCCACCGGAACATAATATATTTGCTCATTTGCATGGATCTCGACCATATATTTCCATGCATATACAGTAGCCGGAACAGGTGCATATTTGCCTCGCCAAGGCGTGGCCGGTTGAATACTTGATATTTGCTGTATGGGGATAAAATCACTGGTGCCACGTTTGAGATGGTAATACATAATATTGTGGCGTTTGATCAGTACCGAATCGTCTGTAACGACTGTGTATTGTGGCAGTAGTGCAGATACCACGCTCGCCATAAACAAAGCCGACAAGAATACAAGAAAAGCATAGATCAATATGCGCAAAATCATATCTACCGAGCCCTCTTGATACTCATTCACCAAATAGCCAAGAGGTAAAAAAAGTATGAGAGCAACGACTGGAAAAAATAATACATAAACCAATAATGTTATGATCCGGTCCAAATATCGTTTCGCTTGGCTACCATAAAAAAAAGCATAACGCTTGCTGTGCATTGTTATATAACCCCCTAGCCCAGAATCATGCCGTTCATTCTTAATACGACAGATCTTGAAACGATATCAAACAAATCCGATACAATACTGGAGACAATTGGGCTAGTAAAACAAGGGACGGTTCCCTGTTCATTCCATATCCGGAATTTGCCAGATTTCACCCTCCAGATCATCATAATCGTACTGTAGATATGTTCCGCGAGCTTCAGAGCGGTATATATACGGTATATCATGATCGTTGCACCATTTCATCAAGGTAATTGCTTTATCTTGATTCAACCTATATTGCTCAGTAAATGACAAACCATTTTGATCAATAAATACACGATAGCGGAAATATACATCTTCTTTATCCTTAGCCGCATTAAAGAACTCGGTCACCTGCGGATTGTTCAAAGCCCGCATTAAATCTTTGTATCGAGATTCTGGAATAAAATGAGGAAATGGGATAATATCTGGATTATCATCATACATATCGCACGGACCTCTGTGATCGATCATCTTGAAGTGTTTCATGTCGAACCAATAGTGCTGCTGATTCGCTTCTTGCGCATCTAAGCTGTAGGAGCAGTACCTGTAGTATTTGTTAATGTTTAATCTTTTCATAGTAGGTTCCCTTTCTATTGTACGGCGGTGGGCTTGCTCCTGCTGCAACACCCGACGCAACCGCCCGCTGCAAATCATTATAACACAAGAAAGCACCGCTGAAAAGCTGAATTTTGGTGAAGATTGACAAAAGTGGAAATTCCGCTTGATTATTTGGCAAAAGCGGTATAAAATAAATACTGCAATACAAGGGCGCATAGCGCCCTGGTAAATTCAAATATTTTTCGGAGGTAATTCCAAATGGTAAGAGTTGCTATCAATGGTTTCGGCCGTATCGGCCGTCTGGCTTTCCGTCAGATGTTCGGCGCAGAAGGCTATGAAGTGGTTGCCATCAACGACCTGACTTCTCCCAAAATGCTGGCTCACCTGCTGAAGTACGATTCTTCTCAGGGCAAGTACGCACTGGCTGACACCGTGTCCGCTACCGATGACTCCATCATCGTAGACGGCAAAGAGATCAAGATTTATGCAAAGGCTGACGCTTCTGAGCTGCCCTGGGGCGAGCTGAAGGTAGACGTAGTGCTGGAGTGCACCGGTTTCTACACTTCCAAGGAGAAGGCTTCTGCTCACATTAAGGCCGGTGCCCGCAAGGTTGTTATTTCTGCTCCCGCAGGCAACGATCTGCCCACCATCGTATACAATGTAAACCACGAGACCCTGAAGGCTGAGGACACCGTGATCTCCGCCGCTTCCTGCACCACCAACTGCCTGGCTCCCATGGCAAAGGCCCTGAACGACTTTGCTCCCATCCAGAGCGGTATTATGTGCACCATCCACGCTTACACCGGCGACCAGATGACTCTGGACGGCCCGCAGAGAAAGGGCGACCTGCGTCGTTCTCGTGCTGCTGCCGTGAACATCGTGCCCAACAGCACCGGTGCTGCTAAGGCTATCGGCCTGGTTATCCCCGAGCTGAACGGCAAGCTGATCGGCTCTGCACAGCGTGTTCCCACCCCCACCGGTTCCACCACCATCCTGACCGCTGTCATCAAGACCGACAAGGAAGTGACCGTTGAGGCCATCAACGCTGCTATGAAGGCTGAGACCACCGAGTCCTTCGGTTACAACACCGACGAGATCGTATCCTCCGACATCGTGGGTATGCGTTACGGTTCTCTGTTCGATGCTACCCAGACCATGGTGCTGAAGGTTGCTGACGACACCTATGAGGTTCAGGTTGTTTCTTGGTATGATAACGAGAACTCCTACACCTCTCAGATGGTTCGTACCATCAAATACTTCTCCGAGTTGGGCTAATCCCTCTCGATATAGAGAAAACCAAAGACCGACAGGTTCGCCTGCCGGTCTTTTTTTTTGCTAAAATATAGATAAAAAGAGAACACCTTGCTGTGGGTGTTCTCTTTCATATATTTTATTCGCCCTCTTGAAAGATCACGGCAAACAGTTCCTCGATCCGCTCCGTTTGGCCGGTTAAGTACAGGTAGCCGAACAGTGCCTCCACCCCGGTGGCACAGTGGTACTCGCCAACGGTGGCGCTCTTGGGCTGGTGGCCGGTCTTGGCATTGCGCCCCCGCTTAAACACCGCCAGTTCTTCCTCTGTCAGCAGCGGCTCCATGCGGGCAAAGGCCGCCGTCTGGGCCTTGGCGCTGACAAACTTCACGCTCTCCCGGTGCAGGTCGTTCACCGGCCGATTGGCCAGCGCCACCAGGTGGCAGCGCACCTGCATCTCATACACGCAGTCGCCGATAAAGGCCAAATTCAGCGGGCTTAGCTGCCACGGATCTGTGTTTAACACTTCCATACTTGCTCCTTACGGAATGTACTCAAACTCAATATCATACAGGCTGACAATATCGCCCTCCTGGATCCCCCGCTGCCGCAGCGCCTCAAACACGCCGCTCTTCTCCAGCACCCGCTGCATGTATTGCAGCGCCTCATAGTCCTCCACGTCAATGCCCTTAAGCACCTTGGGAAACCAGGGAGCCTCTACCAGGTAGTAGCCCGGCTCCGGATTGGTGATGGTAAAGCCGGTACTGTTTTGCACCAGCAGCTCCGTGGGGATCTCCTCCGGCTCGTACTCCTTCACCGGGGGCAGCGTTTGCAGCCGGTTCCACACTGCGTTCATCAATTCCCGGGTGCCCTCCTGAATGGGCGCGCAAATGGAATAGTAGTCGTAGCCCTTGGCCTCTACATAGGCTTTCAGCCGTTCAATTTGCTCCGGCTCCGCCATGTCGATTTTATTGCCCGCCACAATCTGGGGCGCTTTGGCCAACTCCGGGTTGAACTTCTCCAGCTCCCGGTTGATGGCGTCAAAATCCTCGATCGGGTCTCGTCCCTCGTGACCGCTTACATCCACCAGGTGCACCAGCAACCGGCAGCGCTCCACATGGCGCAAAAAGTCATGACCCAGGCCCACGCCGTCTGACGCGCCCTCGATCAACCCGGGAATATCCGCCAGCACAAAGCTGTTGCCCGCGCCCATGGACACCACGCCCAAATTGGGCACCAGGGTGGTAAAGTGGTAGTCGCCGATTTTGGGCTTAGCCTGGCTGACCACGGAGATCAGGCTGCTTTTGCCCACGCTGGGAAAGCCGATCAGCCCCACATCCGCAATGAGCTTCAGCTCCAGGCTGACCTCCCACTCCTCGCCGGGCACGCCGGGCTTGGCAAAGCGAGGCACCTGCCGGGTGGGGGTGGCAAAGTGCATATTGCCCCAGCCGCCCTTGCCGCCCTTGGCTGCAATAAACCGCTCTGTCTTGCTCATATCCGCCATGACGGCTCCGCTTTGCACCTCGCGGATCACCGTGCCCCGGGGCACGCGAATTTCCAGATCCTGGCCCTTACGGCCGTACTGCCGACCGCCACGACCCGGCTCGCCGTTCTGAGCCGCATATTTCCGTTTGTAGCGAAAGTCTGCCAGGGTAGCCAAATTATCGTCTACCACAAAGACCACATCGCCGCCCTTGCCGCCGTCACCGCCGTCCGGGCCGCCGGCAGCCACATACTTCTCTCGATGAAAGGCCACTGCACCGGCACCGCCGTCGCCGCCTTTGATTTTGATTTTCGCAATATCTGCAAACACAGGGTATCCCTTCCTTTCTGTGTTGTTTTTTCAATAGTACCATAAAAACGCGGGAATTACAACAAAAGTTCGTGGAAAATGCCGCCGCCCGCTCCCTTGCGCCCCGCCGGGGACTATGATAAAATAAGAGTGTACAAAAAAGAGAACAGCAAGGCCCTAAGAAGGAGGTTCCACGATGAACATTTGGCATGACATCAGCCCCAAGCGGATTCGCAAAGACCGCTTTTACGCCGTGATTGAAATTCAAAAAGGCGGCAAAAACAAGTACGAATTGGACAAGGAGACCGGTATGCTCAAGCTGGACCGGGTGCTCTTTACCTCTACCCACTATCCGGCCAACTACGGCTTTATCCCCCGCACCTACGCCAGCGACAAGGACCCGCTGGATGTGCTGGTACTGTGCAGCGAGCAAATTCAGCCCATGACCATCGTGGAGTGCGCCCCCATTGGCGTACTGATGATGGAGGACGGCGGCGCCAAGGACGAAAAGATCATCGCCGTGCCGGTAAACGACCCCAACTACAACTGCTACACCAACATTGACCAGCTGCCCGCCCACTATTTTGAGGAGATCAAGCACTTTTTTGAGGTGTATAAGACCCTGGAAGTGAGCAAGAGCACCTCTGTGCTGGAAGTGGATGACCGGGCAAAGGCAGAAGAAATCATCCAGTCCTGCATGGATGAGTATATCCGCAAATTCCAAATGTAATCCAAGCACCCATAAAAACCGCGGTGCCCTTATAGAAAGGGGCACCGTTTTTGTTTTTATAATCGGTTAACCATGGGAGCGGTTTGTATCCGCCTGCGCATTTCCCGCTGCGGCTTTCCGCTTCTTCCCAAACACCAAGCACAGCACCAGCAGCAAAGGAAAGACGATCCCCGCCAAAATTCCTCGGCGCATATTGCCGTCGCACACCCGGGTAACCATACCCGCCAGGGTGGGTCCGGCGCTGCACCCCAGGTCACCGGCCAGCGCAAACAGGGCAAACATCGCCGTGCCGCCCTTGGGAATGGCGGCAGAGCCTTTGCTAAAGGTGCCCGGCCACAGAATACCCACCGAAAAGCCGCACACGGCGCAGCCCACCAGCGCCAGCCGTGGATCCGGAACCAGCGCGATTGCCAAATACGCTGCCACACACAGCAGGCTGCTGCCCAGCATGCACTTCTCCAAATGCAGCTTGTGACCCCACTTGCCGTAAATCAGCCGTGCGGTACCCATCAGCGCCGCAAAAGCCATGGGACCTGCCAGGTCGCCTACGGTTTTGGTGACCCCCAGCCCCTTCTCCGCAAAGGCGGACGCCCACTGGCTAACGGTATTCTCCGCCGCACCGGCACCCAGCATCATCAGCATGAGCAGCAAAAACACCTTGTTGCGGCACAGTTCCTTTAAGGTCAGACCCGCGCCGCCCTCCGGGTTCAAAGAATAAATCGGCGCGGTGGCAAAAAGCACGCCGTTTAAGATGGGCACCGCCGCCCACACCAGCGCCAGCACTTTCCAGTTGGCGATACCAAAGACGGAAAAGAACAGGGTGGACAGCAGCACCACACCCATCTGCCCCCAGCAATAGAACGAATGGAGCAGGCTCATGGCGGAGGCTTTGTTATCCGTTGGGCAGGCCTCTAAAATGGGACTGACCAGCACCTCCAACAGCCCGCCGCCCAGCGCGTACACCACCACTGCCAGCAAAATACCCACAAACGGATCGGCAGTACGATCCGGCAAAATCGTCAGCAAGATCAGCCCGGCAGCTGCAAAGCCGTGGGCCAGCAGAACAGACGCCCGGTAGCCAATCCGGTCAATGAACCCGGCAGACAGCAGATCTACACACAGCTGGATGAGAAAATTCACAGTGATCAGCAGGGTAATCTTTTGCAGCGGCACCTGGTAGTCGGTCTGGAAGGTGACAAACAGCAGGGGCACAAAGTTGTTTACAATGGCTTGCACAATATAGCCGATAAAACAGGCATACATGGTCTTTTGGTAAGGCTTTTTCATCTTTTTTCTCCTTGAGGAGCAGCGCGCTGCCGGTAGAAATCCAGTGTATTATAGCACGGAGACGGGGCTGCTGCAAGTGGCCATTGACAAAGGACCGCTTCTTTGCTTATAATGAAGAAAAATGCACGGAGGTGCCCCCTATGGCAATGAAAGACAGAATGCACACCGGTGCGCTGTACCTGCCCGGCGATGATGAGATTATGGACCGGCAGCGGCTGTGCCTGGACCGTCTGTATGAATTCAACCACACACGACCCTCAGAAACGGACAAGCGCCAGGCCCTGATGAAAGAGATGTTTGCCGAACTGGGCGAGAACTGCTATATTGAGCCCCCGTTTTATTCTAACTTCGGCGGCGCGCATGTGCATTTGGGCAACCATGTGTACTGCAACTTTGCCGTTACCATGGTGGACGACACCCATATTTATATCGGCGACAACACCATGATCGCCCCCAATGTGACCATCGCCACCGCCGGCCACCCGGTGCTACCGGAGCTGCGGGAGTACGACTACCAATACAATATGCCGGTGCACATTGGCCGTACCTGCTGGATCGGCGCCGGAGCAGTCATCCTGCCCGGGGTCACCGTCGGCGACAATACGGTCATCGGCGCCGGGTCCGTCGTTACCAAAGACATTCCCGCCAATGTAGTGGCGGTGGGCAACCCCTGCCGGGTGCTGCGCCCCATCAGTGATCGGGACAAAAAATACTACTTCCGGGATCACCCCATTGACCATGCAGAGATCGCCCGGGATCTGGAGAAAATCAAATAAGTACAAAACAAACCCCGCAGGCAGCCGAAACGGTCGCTTGCGGGGCGATTTTCTGTATGTTTAGTCGTTGTCCAGCAGAGATTTGTAAAACTCGCAGTAATCCGTGCGGTGCTGGGCAGTAAAGTTCATGGCCTCCCGGGGGTGACGGTTCAGCTGGCCGGTGAACATATATTGCAGGTCAAAGCCCCACTGCACCCCGGTCTCCCGCAGGGGGATCATATACTTCTCAATAAAGAGCAGCAGGCTGTACAAGCTGTACTTGGGGTTCTTTAAGAAGCCCAGCAGCAGCTCCATAGCGCAGTTGCCGGCGCCTCGACCCATACCCATGGCGGTGGCGTCCAGGTAGGACACACCGTAGGACAGGGTCTCAATGGTGTTGGCAAAGGCCAAGTTCTGGTTGTTGTGGGCGTGGAAGCCTACCTGTTTGCCGGCAGCAGTGGCCGCTTCTAAGTACCGCTGGGCCAGCACACCGGCATTCTCCGGGTACAGGGAGCCGTAGCTGTCTACCAGGTAGATCACATCCACCGAGGAGTTACACAGCATCTCCAGCGCCTCGCCCACCTGGCCGGAACCGGCCTGGCTGATGGCCATAATATTGCAGGTGGTCTCGTACCCCAGGTCATGAAAATACTCGATCATCTCAATGGCAGCCGGGATCTGATGAATGTAGCAGGCCACGCGCACCATATCGATGACGCTCTCGCTCTTTGGCAGAAAGTCCGTTTTAAAATCGCAGCGGCCTACATCTGCCATCACGGAAATCTTCATATCGCTTACATTTTCGCCAACAATGGCACGAATGTCCTCTTCCTTGCAGAACTTCCACTTGCCAAAATCCGCCTCGTTGAAAAGGGTGCGGCTGGCCTTATACCCAAACTCCATATAGTCCACGCCGCTTTTGATATTGGTCTTATACAGTTCCCGCACAAATTCGTCGCTGAAGTCAAAGTTGTTGCACAGTCCGCCGTCGCGAATGGTGGCGTCCAGCACCTTAATGTCGGTGCGCACGCCCATTAAATTGCCTTTTCTGGGGGTCATGGTTGGTTACTCCTGTTCCTGTTATCATTTTACACTTGACACTTTAGCGCTTTAAAGCCCATTAGTGCTTAGGTCGTATTATAACACCACTCGCGCCCCTTGTCAACGGCAAAAGGCAAAAGAAAAGCAAAAAAATGCAGCGCACCCGCAAAACAAGAAACCGTCCCCTGTTCACGGGTATCTATTTTGACAAGGGGCGGCTTTTTTGTTATACTGTATCATAAAGTAGACTATCAAACTTTACGCAAAAATAAAAAGAGCGGAGAAGAAAATGGAACGGATACTCATTCGCGCCGGGGTAGCGCCCTGGGCGGAATACAATGCCCTGGATGTAATCACCGACAAGATCATCGGCAACAACACCGGGAATCTGCTGTTTGCCAACAGCATCACCCGGCTGGTGGCCACTGCGGACAGCCGGGTGGACTTTATCTCTGACCTGACGTTGGTGAAAAAGCAGATTACAGCCCAAGAGATCAATGAGAACTACGACCGGCTGATCCTACCCATGGCCAACGCCTTTCGGGAGGACTTTGCCCGCAAGTGCTTAAAGCACTGGACGGCACTGATTCGCCAGCTGACGATTCCCGTAACGGTCACCGGCATTGGCATTCAACTGCCCTACGAGCCACACCTGGAGCAGCCCCGGGAATTTGACGGCGCTGCCCGGGACTTTATCGCCGCCGTGCTGGATCATTCTGCCAGCGTGGGCGTGCGGGGCCAGATCACCTATGATTATCTCAAAGGACTGGGCTTTTCCCAGATCGATGTGACCGGCTGCCCCTCTTTGGCACTGAACGGCCCGGGTCTACCCCTGCGAGAGAAGCAGCCTTTGACCCCGGAATCCAAGCTGTGCTTTACCGGCTCTGTGTCCAATCCGCCGGATTTCAAAAAGTTCGCCGTGCGGTGCACCGAACGGTTCCCCAACACCTACTTTGTGCCTCAGTTTATTGACGATTTGCGGCTGATGTACCTGGGGATCCCCCACCCGGACACGGCAGACAGCCGCGTGCTGCACCCCACCAATCTGGACCACCCGGTATTTGTGGAGGACAAGGCCCGGTTCTTCATCAACCTGCCCAGTATGTTCGCCTTTAATCGAGAGATGGACTTTAACTACGGCACCCGCATTCACGGTGCCATCGGCAATATTCTGTGTGGCGTGCCCAGCCTGTTATTCCCCACGGACGCCCGCATTCGGGAGCTGGCAGAGTATCACAACATTCCTGCCATTCCCGCCTCTGCCGTCACACCGGACACGGATCTGGCAGCGCTGTATGATCAAACCGACTTCCGCCAGGTGAACAACGGCCACGCGGAGCGGTTCTGGCACCTAATCGACTTCTTGAATGAAAACGGGATCAAGACCATTTACGATGACCGCACAGGCACGCCTGCCCGCTCGCTGTACGACGAAAAAACGGCAGCCACTTCTTATGCTCAGCCGGTACATTCCATGCTGGTGCGCCCGCCGGAGGAGATCGCCCGCCGGGTGGATACCGCCGTGCGCCTGCAACGCAAAGAGATAGAGGACGACAGCCGCCTGGCCACGCAGCTGCGAGACAGTCAGCGCAAGGTCACCCAGCTGCAAGAGCGCAACAAAAAGCAAGACGCGCAAATTCAGGCGCTAAAAGAAGAGCGCAAAGCTCTGAAAGCAGAACTGAAAGCAACCAAAAAGCCCCTGCGCCGCCTGGCTTGGTACCAGCGCACCTCCACCTTTGGCATTGGTCTCGCCCGCCTGAAAAAGAAGCTTCGCCGATTACTGGGGAAAGAAAAATAAATGCGGTTCGCTGTAACTACCGAGCCTACAAGATTTGGAAACAGGGGTCTGTCCCCTGTTCGGCAGTGAAGAGAAAACAAAAAAAGGACAGTCCGAGGACTGTCCTTTTTGTTATGGATTTGTAAGGAGAACTTATGCGTTCTTCTCAGCGATAGCAGCCTGTGCAGCGGCCAGACGCGCGATCGGCACACGGAACGGAGAGCAGGACACATAGTCCAGACCGATCTGGTGGCAGAACTCTACGGAGCTGGGGTCACCGCCGTGCTCACCGCAGATACCGCAGTGCAGCTGGGGACGGGTAGCTTTACCGTTCTTCACAGCCATCTGCATCAGCTGGCCAACGCCGTCACGATCCAGCTTGGCGAAGGGATCGTTCTCAAAGATCTTGGCGTCATAGTAAGCGTTCAGGAACTTACCGGCGTCATCACGGCTGAAGCCGTAGGTCATCTGGGTCAGGTCGTTGGTGCCGAAGCAGAAGAACTCTGCTTCCTTAGCGATCTCGCCGGCAGTCAGAGCTGCGCGGGGGATCTCGATCATGGTGCCCACTTCATACTTCATATCGCTGCCGGCAGCCTTGATTTCTGCATCAGCGGTAGCAACCACGATGTCCTTTACATACTTCAGTTCCTTGGCATCGCAAGACAGGGGGATCATGATCTCCGGAGCCACGGTCCAATCCGGATGTGCCTTCTGTACATTGATGGCAGCGCGGATCACGGCCTTGGTCTGCATCTTAGCGATCTCAGGATAAGTCACAGCCAGACGCAGGCCACGGTGACCCATCATCGGGTTGAACTCATGCAGAGAAGCAATGATGGCCTTGATCTGCTCAACGCTCTTGCCCTGTGCCTTAGCCAGCTTCTCAATATCTTCTTCCTCAGTGGGAACGAACTCATGCAGCGGAGGATCCAGGAAACGGATGGTTACCGGGCAGCCCTCCAGCGCCTCATACAGCTTCTCAAAGTCGCCCTGCTGATACGGCAGGATCTTCTCCAGAGCAGCCTCGCGCTCCTCAACGGTGTCAGAGCAGATCATCTCACGGAAAGCAGCAATTCTGTCTTCCTCAAAGAACATATGCTCGGTACGGCACAGACCGATACCCTCAGCGCCCAGCTCACGAGCCTTCTTGGCGTCTGCGGGGGTGTCTGCGTTGGTGCGAACTTTCAGTACACGGAACTTATCGGCCCAGCCCATGATACGACCGAAGTCGCCGGAAATGGTTGCGTCCTGGGTAGCAATAATGCCGTCATAAATATTACCGGTAGAACCGTCAATGGAGATGTAGTCGCCCTCGTGATAGGTCTTGCCTGCCAGAGTGAACTGCTTGTTGGCCTCGTCCATTACAATGTCGCCGCAACCGGATACGCAGCAGGTACCCATACCACGAGCAACAACGGCAGCGTGAGAAGTCATACCGCCGCGAACGGTCAGGATGCCCTGAGAAGCCTTCATGCCGGTGATGTCCTCGGGAGAAGTCTCCAGACGAACCAGAACCACCTTCTCGCCTCTCTCGTTCCACTCCACAGCGTCATCAGCGGTGAACACAACTTTACCGCAAGCAGCGCCGGGAGAAGCGCCCAGGCCCTTACCGGCCGGGGTAGCAGCCTTAATGGCGGCAGCGTCAAACTGCGGGTGCAGCAGGGTGTCCAGGTTACGGGGATCGATCATAGCAACGGCTTCTTCTTCCGTTCTCATGCCCTCGTCTACCAGATCGCAAGCGATCTTCAGAGCAGCCTGAGCGGTACGCTTACCGTTACGGGTCTGCAGCATGAACAGCTTACCGTGCTCCACGGTGAACTCCATGTCCTGCATATCTCTGTAATGGTTCTCCAAAGTCTGGCAAACCTGGGTGAACTGTGCAAAAGCCTCGGGGAACTTCTGCTCCATCTCCTGAATGTGCATAGGTGTACGCACACCGGCCACTACGTCCTCGCCCTGGGCGTTGGTCAGGAACTCACCGAAGAGGCCCTTGGCGCCGGTAGCGGGGTCACGGGTAAAGGCAACGCCGGTGCCGCAGTCATCGCCCATGTTACCAAAGGCCATGGACTGCACGTTAACGGCAGTACCCCAAGAATACGGAATGTCGTTGTCACGACGATATACATTTGCGCGGGGGTTGTCCCAAGAACGGAACACAGCCTTGATGGCGCCCATCAGCTGCTCCTTAGGATCCGTGGGGAAGTCCTCGCCGATCTTAGCCTTGTACTCGGCCTTGAACTGAGAAGCCAGCTCCTTCAGATCGTCAGCGTCCAGCTCCACATCCTGGGTAACGCCCTTTTTGGTCTTCATCTCATCGATGAGCTCCTCAAAGTACTTCTTACCCACTTCCATAACCACGTCGGAATACATCTGGATAAATCTTCTGTAGCAGTCCCAAGCCCAACGGGGATTACCGGACTGGGTAGCGATGGTGTCCACAACATCCTCGTTCAGACCCAGGTTCAGGATGGTGTCCATCATGCCGGGCATGGAAGCTCTTGCGCCGGAGCGAACGGATACCAGCAGCGGATTCTGCTTGTCGCCGAACTTCTTGCCGGTGATCTCTTCCATCTTTACGATATACTGGTTGATCTCATCCATGATCTCAGGATTGATCTCGCGGCCGTCCTCATAATACTGGGTGCAGGCCTCAGTCGTGATGGTGAAGCCCTGGGGCACCGGCAGGCCGATGTTGGTCATCTCGGCCAGGTTAGCACCCTTACCGCCGAGAAGTTCTCTCATGTTTGCATTACCCTCAGAGAAGAGGTAGCAATACTTTTTTGCCATTGAGAATACCTCCAAAAAATAGTTTGTAATATACCCGCAAATTACACTGCGTCAGTATAATGCGGTAAAATTATAGCACAGCAGGGGCTAAAATACAAATACTTTTTCTTATTTTTTTATTATTTTATACGCTTTCTGTCAAATAGACTTGCAAAGCGCCGCCGATTGTTGCATAATGAAAGCACAAATCAAAGAATATTCGGTTTGGAAAGGAACGATAGACCTATGAAATGTGCAATTATTTTAGCCGGGGGCAAAGGCACCCGGATGAAGGCGGACTGCCCCAAAGTGATGTGCAAGGTGCTGATGAAGCCCATGATCGACTATGTGGTTTCTGCCGTAAAGAGCGCCGGGTGTGCGGCCATCTGCGTGATCACCGGCTACCGGCATACGGAGGTGGAGGACCACCTGCGAAATCTGGATCCAACCATTGAGACCGCCCTGCAAGAGCCCCAGCTGGGCACCGGCCACGCGGTCATGTGCGCCCGAGATTTTATTGAGCGCCACCGGGAAGACGATATTTTGGTTCTGAACGGCGACGGTCCGCTGCTGGACGAGCCTACCATTAACGGTGCCTACGCTTTGCACAAAAGCGAGGGCAACGCCATCACCCTCATCAGCGCCTTGGTGGAGGACACCAACGGGATCGGCCACATTAAGCGCAGCGCTGACGGTAAGCTCCAGTGCATTGTGGAGCACAAGGACGCCACCGAGGAAGAAAAAAAGATCAACGAGAGCAACGCAGGGTGCTACTGGTTTATGGGCGACAAGCTGCTGTACGCCCTGGATCGGATTACCAATCAAAACGCCCAGAATGAGTACTACCTGACCGACAGCCTTTCCATTCTGCTGGGCGCCGGCAACGGCGCCAACGCCTATGTAGTCGAGAACAGCGATGTGGTACTGGGTGCCAACGACCGAGCCCAGCTGCATATTCTCAACGAAATCCTGCGCCACAAGATCATGCACCAATGGATGGTAGACGGGGTGGACATTCCCTGCACCGACGGTGTGATGATCGCCGACACGGTACAGATCGGCACCGGCACCACCATTCTGCCCGGCACCATTCTGCTGGGGAACACCACCATCGGCAAGGACTGCCTAATTGGGCCGAACACCTATATTATGGACGGCACCGTGGGCAACGGGGTAACCTTAGACAACGTGAAGCTGACGGACAGTACCGTGGAGGACGGCGCGGACGCAGGCCCCTTTGTACAAATCCGGGGTGGCAGCGTGCTGCACACCGGTGTGCACATCGGCGACTTTGTGGAAGTGAAGAACAGTACCGTAGGCGCCGGCACCAAAAGCGCCCACCTGACCTACATTGGCGACAGCGATGTGGGTGCCGGGGTGAACTTTGGCTGCGGCACGGTAACGGTCAACTATGACGGCAAAAACAAGAGCCGCTGCAAGATCGGCGACGGCGCCTTTATCGGCTGCAACACCAATCTGGTAGCACCGGTAGAAGTGGGCGACCGGGCATACATTGCCGCCGGTTCCACCATTACGGACGATATTCCCGGCGACGCCCTGTCCATTGCCCGTGCCCGCCAGGTAAACAAGCCCGGCTGGGTCACAGAGAAGAAGCCTTATAAAGAAAAGAAGTAAAATGGTTATGAAACGCATTTGCACCTGCTTGCTGGCGGCAGCACTGGTGGTGGGCGCCTTTACCGGGTGTGCCGCCAAGCCCGCTGCCGGCACAGACACCACAACCAAACAGGAAACCACTACGGAAACCACCACCGTCACCACCACGGAGAACACCAAAACCACTTTTCGGGAGAGCTATACCTCTACCATTTATCCGGCGCTCCACCGCAAAAGCGGCAGCGGGTACAGCCATGAGCTGGCCAGCTACACCACTTACTACGACGCCAAGAACGAGACCCGCACTGCCAACATCACCGCCTCTATTCGCAAGCTGAACAACCTGGTAATCCCTGCGGGGCGCACCTTCAGCTTTAACCAAACGGTGGGCAAGCGCACAGTGCTGGCCGGGTACGCCACTGCCAAGGTGGTGCAGGACGGCGAGTTTGTAGACGGCCTGGGCGGCGGGGTATGCCAGGTGAGCAGCACCATTTTTGAGTGCATTCTCCGCGCCAATTTACAGGTGGTCTGCCGGGCGCCCCACTCGCTGGAGATTAGCTATGTACCCCTGGGCGGGGACGCTACCGTGCAATGGAACACCACGGACTTTCAGTTTAAGAACACCAGCGGCACGGACATTCGGCTGCAAATGACCGCCAAGAACGGCACCCTCACCTGCAAGGTAATGGGGCAAAAGAATGTAAAGCCCAAGGATGTAAAGATCAGCATTAAAAAAACCGGCAACCAGTATGTACTCACCCGCACCGTCGGCGGCAAGGTGAATTACACCACCTATTCCACCTACGCCAAGCCCAAAAAAAGTCAGTGAATGAACAGAATGCAAAAGCCGCCGCACCGCATAGGTACGGCGGCTTTTGATGATTCTTCGTATCGCCGCAGACAGACGGCGATGCTCCCTCCCTACTTGCCATCACAAAACAAAAACCCCACCGGTGCAATACCGATGGGGTTCATTTTTACCAACTTACCAACCCAGACGAACGATCTTAATGGAGCAGCTGCCGGTGCCGTAGCGATAGCAGGCTGCGTGCCCCTCCGGGGTGAAAATATCAATTCTGCCCTGGCTGGACAGCCCGCTGCCGCCACGGTCCACTACGGTGTAGTTGGTGCCGTTCACGGAGATCACGGAGCCCAGGGGCAGCCAGTTGCAGGCCACATAATGGGGATCGGACATACCGTTATAAATGCGGCGGCCGCTGGTGGTGATGCCGCGGGAGTTGCCGTTGCACACCGCGCAGGCGCAGTAATGGGTGTACCGACCGCGGATGCTCTGGCCCACGGAATAACCGCCTCTGGACTTTACGCCGTTTGCCTTTACGCCGGCGGCTTTGGTACCGGTGCGCACAATCTTCTTCACCGGCTTTTTGGTAACCACCCGCTTCTCTTCTGTGCGGGTCTTTTCTTTGCCGTTAACCAGCTTTACTTTATAGGTCACATCGGCGGAGCCGTTCTGGCCTTGCTGCTCCACTTTGGTCTTGCCTACGGTGAGCTTGCTGTCGGTCTTGGTCTCCGTCTTATAGGACAGGGTCTCCGTCTCGGTGACGGTCTTGTAGCTGACCCGGTACACATGAATCTTCATGCCTGCCTTAAGGAATGTTGCGGCAGAAGGTTCTGCATAATCATTCGTACCCAGCTGTACCTTAGCCAGGTCCAGCAGGTCGCCCACGGTGCCCTCCACCATGGCAAAGCTCTGGGTCTTGCCGTCTGCCGTCAGGGTAACGGTAAAGGCAGTATTTACCCGGATGACCATGCCGTCCGTTACCGGATCGGACAGGGCGTAATTCACCTTGTCTGCGCTGTGCAGCGCCAGACCCGCCTCTGTAAGGGCGTCGCCTACGGTATCCGCATACACGGCATAGGCGGTGATGGTGCGGTTCACTTCCACATTGACAGTATGCTGCCGGTCCAGCACGATCTTGCCGCCCTTGCCGGCTTCAAAGCCTGAAAGGTCCAGCTTGTCGGTGCTCTCCAGCGTAATGTTTGCATTGGTCAGGATCTCGGTTGGTTTCTCTTCTCTGGTGGTCACGGTGGTGGTCACGCCATCTACCACAATATCCACATTATATTCGTTGAGCAGGCCAGCGAATGCAGTGGAGGCGAACACAACGATGGCCAGCACAAAGGCCAGCACAGCTGTGGTGAGCATCTTTGCCCAGCGTTTTACGCCACCGGATTTGGATCGATAAATCATCTGAATCTCCTTTTGTTTTGGAAAATAGAAAACAGGCTTGCCGTTTTTTATTGAGGGGCTCTTTTGAGGGGAGCCACCACAAGAGCAGAAGCAATTTATTCTGCCTTTTCCGTTAGTATTTCCCTAAGACGCAGACGATTATATCACAAATCACTAAGAAGTCAACTTTTCAAACCGGATGTTTTTGTTGAAGTTGCACAAATCCAGTTTGATGTAAAACAAAAATGCCACCGCGCTAATCAATATCTTGTGGTCTTTCGTTTACACGCTTTACCGCGTGAAAGCAAAATTTTGTAGGTTTGGTAGAAATCCGGCTTCCAAAGATTGCAATTTGTAACCTTTTTGTTGCCAAATTTCATATTTTTCCCAAAATATGGTAAAATTCTGTCATATTTTGTCCGCGATCCACAATATCTCGTACCCCGCATTTTGCTCGATTTTAAGCCAAAAATCCGTTATTTTGCTGCCCGACACCGGCATTTTGACCTTGTCGCCCCCGCCGACACCCTTCGACCCGCCAAATACGGGAGAAGCATACCTATTATATATAAAAAAGAGCACCCGGTTGGGTGCTCTTTTTAAGTTGTTCTAATGTATATAACCGTAGGAGCGGATACCCTCCGTCTGCTTACGATCCCTTATTCTCGTCCTGCAATTCCCGCTGCTCTTCTTCCAAAGCGCGTTCTTCCACGGCCAACTCCTGTCGCTCCTCGGCCAGCAGTTCGCTCTCTACCTCCCGCTTGCCAAAGATCAGCGACAGCAACACCGGCACCAGAACGCCGCAGCACACCCACACTGCCCGATCGCCCAGCCAGCGGGCGCACAGGGTACCGATCACTGCCCCCAGCAAAAAGGATCCGTTGATCATCATATAGGTAAGGCTGTTCTTTAGGCTCTGGCGCTCCTTGGTGCGCAGATAATCCAGAAAATGCAGCGCCAGCTGGCGCAGATTGTTGGTACAAAAGGTGGAGGAAAACGCCATATTGTTGGTGCGCTTAAACGTATTGTACTGCATGGCGCAGATAAAGGCCACCGTTACGGTGGACACGGTAAAGGGCACCGATTTTGGCAGGCAGCCCACCACAAACAGCAGGCCGATCTCCAGCGCCACGAACACTGTATCCCACCGCAGCAGCTTGTTCTCATCCAGCAGGCGGGGCATCGTCACCGTCATGGCAATGCCGACCACATAAAAGCACATGGGGATCAGGTAGGTAAACACCTTCTTCACATCGCCGTGGGCGATGGCCATACCCAGCAGGGCAAAGTTGCCGGTTTGGGCATTGGCAAACACGCCACCCTTTAATAAATAAGTATAGGTCTCCAAAAAGCCGCTGACCATAGCCAGAGAGGCGCAGATATAGCCTGTTTCGTGAATAGGCACCGGTCTTCTTTTCATTCTGCTCGCTCCTTTTCATCTATTTCGCACCCTATTGTAGTCCTTTTGTTTTTGAATTGCAATGTTTTTTTGTATTTAGATAAATAAGATGGCGGGCGGCAGATTGCCGCCCCTACGATATATAACAGTGCAATGTTGGGCTTGCGTTTATTAAGAATGATCGTAGGGCCCGATGCCCACATCGGGCCGCATAAGGATCACCAAATAACAAATCCTGTTGCAATCCCCTTTTATATCCAGTACAATAGAGAAAGACAACGGAGGTGTTGATTTGAAAAACCAACTGTACTATACCAAGCCGGCCAAGTGCTTTGAGCAGGCGCTGCCCTTGGGCAACGGACGGCTGGGGATAATGACCTACGGCAACCTGCGCCGGGAGCGCCTGTCGCTAAACGAGGACAGCCTGTGGTCCGGTTACCCCAAGGATCAAAACAAGGCAGACGCCCACAAGTACCTGGCTGCTTGCCGGGAGGCCATCTTTGCCAAGGATTACGCCAAAGCCAAGGACATTCTCAACCGGGATATGCACGGCCACTGGAGCGAGGCGTACCTGCCCCTGGGCAATCTGCGCATTGACTACGACCGGGCGTACAAAAAGAATTACAGCCGCACCCTGGATCTGCGCACCGGCGTGGCGGTGACCCGAGCGGACGGCTTGACCCAGACGGTGTTTGTCTCCCACCCCGCCCAGCTGGTGGTGGTACATATAGAGAGCGATCGGCCCTTTAGCGCCACATGCCGACTGGACAGCCTGCTGCAAAGCACCGTTACCGCGCAGGATGGCACCCTGCTGCTCACCGGCCAAGCGCCGGAGGTGTGTATGCCCCCCTACTATAATAAGGGAGAGACGGTGGTGCAAGGCAGCCGGGGAATGCGCTTTTGCGCCGGGCTGCGGGCAGACGGCAAAGTAACCTGCACCGGCGACAGCCTGCGGATTGAGAACCGCAAGGAAGTGACGCTGCTGCTGTCCATGGCCACCTCTTATGTGGACTTCCGCTCCATGCCCACCGCAGACGAAAAGGCTCGTATGCTGGCCTACTTTGACGGTGCGGCAGACTACCCCACGCTGCTGGCCGCCCACATTGCGGACTTCTCCGCTCTGATGGATCGGGTGACTCTGGAGTTGGAGGGGGGCGACGACAGCCTGCCCACCGATGTGCGGCTAAAACGCATGCAAAAGGACAAAAGCGACCAAAGCCTAATCGCCCTGCTGTTCCAGTACGGGCGATACCTGACGGTCTCCGGCTCCCGGCCGGGCACCAACGCCATGACCCTGCAAGGGATCTGGAACGAGCAGGTGCGCGCGCCCTGGTCCTCCAGCTACACCACCAATATTAACACCGAGATGAACTACTGGCCCACAGACGCAGTAGGGCTGGGCGAATGTTTCACACCGCTGGTGGACTTTGCGGAAAAGCTGGCGGCAAACGGCTCCTCCACCGCCAAGGCGTACTTTGACGCCGATGGCTGGTGCGCCTGCCACAACAGCGATATTTGGGGCGCCACCTACCCGGCCGGGTTCCCGGACGGCGACGGCGACGCCAGCTGCTACGCCGTTTGGTTTATGAGCGGCGCCTGGATTCTGAACCAACTATACACCCACAGCCTGTACCAAAAGGATCCGGCCTTTGACGAAAAGCTGAAAGGCATGTTCGCCGGCGCGCTGGCATTCTTTCATTCAAGTATGACGGCGCACAACGGTCAACCGGTCACCTGCCCCTCCATCAGCCCGGAAAATACATTCACGGACAACGGGCAGCGCAGCGCCGTGACTTATATGCCCTCCATGGATCGGGAAATTCTCCACGATTTTATGGAGAACTGCCGAGCGCTGGGGCTGGACGCGCCGGTCATTGACCAGGTAGCCCCCGCGCCGGACGGCCGGGTACCGGAATGGGCGGAAAATTACCAAGAGACCGAGGTGGAGCACCGCCATGTGAGCCACCTGTACTGCATTTACCCCTCTCACCGGGTGCAAAGCGACGCGCTGCAAGCGGCAGCCAAGCAGTCCCTGCTCAAGCGGGGCTTTGGCGGCACCGGCTGGTCCCTGGGGTGGAAGGTGTGCCTGTGGGCACGGCTGGGCGACGGCGAGAACGCCCTGCGGCTGATCGAAAATCAGCTGCGCCCCATTAACCCCAAGGCGCTGATCCGGGTGCGGGGCGGCGGCTCCTATCCCAATTTGCTGGACGCCCACCCGCCGTTCCAAATCGACGGCAACTTTGGCGTGACCGCCGGCATTGCAGAAATGCTCATTGGCGGTGCCCTGCCCAAATGCTGGAGTGGCAAGGTCACCGGCCTGGTAACCCCGGACGGCACCATCAGCTACGCCTTCAAAAACGGCAAGCGGGTAGAGTGAGGAAGGCAATACTGTTATTTCATTTTTTCGTAGGGAGCAACCCGCCGTCCCTACGAGGCCAACAAAATACGGTTATGCAACTCTATCAAAAAAGAGCACCCGGTGGGTGCTCTTTTGTTTTATACAATTATACTTATTCGTCCGTACCATCAGTAGGCTCCGCAGGCGGGGTCTGGTTCCACACCGGTGGCTCCGCAGGCGGGGTCTGGTTCCACACCGGTGGTTCCGCAGGCGGGGTCTGATTCCACACCGGCGGCTGCTGGGTGGGCTGCTGCCCATCGGCAGTGGGGGCACCGGGCGCCTGGGGCTGCTCCGGTGGATTCGTTCCCTGCTGGGTGCCGCCGTAGCCGCACTGCTCATAAGATCGAAAATCGTCTGCCATAGGCGGGGTATACGGATTATACTGGCCGTTCATGGGCTGCTGCTCCCGGCGGGGCGCTGTATAGGCGCCATAAGCGCCATACTTGGCCATACGCTCCGCCTCGCTGAGAAAATCATCCTCCGTCAGCTGACCGGTGGCCAGGGCGCGCATACGGAAATTCTGATAATACAGCGCCCGGGTGGTCTTGTAATAGGGCAGCACATAAATGCCGGCAATCCCGGCAGTGCACGCCATCAGCAACCACCACAGAATAAAGCTCAGATCCAGACGGAACAGCTCGCCACGGTGACCGTCTACCATACGACGGCTAAGCTTCAGCGCTTCCATCGGTGACAGGTTGGAGTTATCCACCATCAACTCGTTGGCAAAATAAATACCGTAACTGTACACAATGCCGGGGATAATCAACAGCAGCGACCACAGGAAAGTGAACAAACCACCTAAGATTACCAACAGCAACCGCCCGGAATAGTGCTTGTTAAAGGTGTTCTTAAACACCTGCCCCAGGTCCGCACCCAGGCGTACCGGTGGCGCCGTACGCACAAAGTACACATAGTAGCCGTCCAGGGTCACATTCAAGGGCGACAGCACCAAAGCTGCCAAGCTGAACAGCGCACCGAACCCGGCCAGCGCCGCAACGGACATCGTCTCTGCCGTATTGTTACTGGTCGCTACCGGGGTAATGGCGCCGGTGCCGTCAAACTCCTCCAGCGGGTTGTCGTCCTCGTCCTGATCGTCGAAATCAAACTCATCCAGCGGGTTATCCTCACGATTATCCCAGCTACCATAGTCGCTGGCATGATTATAATTGGAGATCTGCTTGACCAGATCAATCTGGGAGTTATTAAACATACCCATACCGGTGAGCACCATCACCACAAAGGTGATTACAAACAGGGCGCCCCATTTGTTCTGCACCAGTATGCGCGCCTGGGATTTAATTTGCTTGCGGTTCAATTCCATAAGAAATGCCTTTCGCTTTCACTTAGAATTCCAGCTTGCTCTCAATAAAGGCGGTCAGCTCGCTGATGGGCAGGCGCACCTGCTCCATGGTGTCGCGGTCACGCACAGTGACACAACCGTCCTCTACGGAATCAAAGTCATAGGTAATGCAATAGGGGGTGCCGATCTCGTCCTGGCGGCGATAGCGCTTACCAATGGAACCGGCGTCGTCAAAGTCCACATTGAACTTCTTGGACAGGGTGTCAAATACTTCGCCCGCCTGATCGCTGAGTTTCTTGCTCAGGGGCAGCACAGCAGCCTTAAAGGGCGCAATGGCCGGGTGGAAGTGAAGCACCACGCGGGTGTCGTTCTTCTCCGCATCGATCACTTCTTCATCATACGCCTCGGTGAGCAGCGCCAGGAACAGTCGCTCCACACCCAGGGACGGCTCGATCACATAGGGCACATACTTCTCGCCGGTGGTCTGGTCAAAGTATTCCAAATTCTTGCCGCTGGTCTTAATGTGCTGGGTCAGGTCGTAGTCGGTACGGTCCGCCACGCCCCACAGCTCGCCCCAGCCAAAGGGGAAGCGGTACTCAAAGTCCGTAGTGGCCTTGGAGTAGAAGCAAAGCTCCTCCGGATCGTGGTCACGCAGCCGCAGGTTCTCCGGCTTCATATTGAGAGAATACAGCCAGTCACGGCAGAAGCTGCGCCAGTAATCGAACCACTCCAAATCCGTGCCGGGCTTGCAGAAGAACTCCAGCTCCATCTGCTCAAACTCGCGCACGCGGAAGATGAACTTGCCGGGGGTGATCTCGTTACGGAAAGACTTGCCTACCTGGGCCACGCCGAAAGGAATTTTCTTACGGGTGGTGCGCTGCACATTGGCAAAGTTCACAAAAATGCCCTGTGCCGTCTCCGGGCGCAAATAGATCTCGTCCTTGCTGTCCTCGGTAACACCCTGGAAGGTCTTGAACATCAGGTTAAACTGGCGAATGTCCGTAAAATCGTGGGCGCCGCAGTTGGGGCAGGGAATGTTCTTTTCCTTAATATAGTCGCTCATCTGTTCGTTGGTCCAGCCGGCCACATTGGTGCCGTCAAAAGCCTCGATCAGATCGTCTGCACGGTGGCGGGTCTTGCAAGCGCAGCAATCCATCAGCGGATCGGAGAACCCGCCCAAATGGCCGGAGGCCACCCAGGTCTGGGGGTTCATCAAAATGGCGCTGTCCAGACCAACATTATATTTATTCTCCTGAATGAACTTCTTGCGCCAAGCCTTTTTGATATTTTCTTTCAGCTCCACGCCCAAGGGGCCGTAGTCCCAGGTGTTGGCCAGGCCGCCGTAAATCTCAGAGCCGGGATACACAAAGCCGCGCCCCTTGCTGAGGGTAACCAGCTTTTCCAGTGTTTTCTCAGAATTATCCATAAAAAAGTACCTCCGCTTGTTTTATATAGTAATACGAATACAAGTTTAGCACAACCGGGGGCAAAGGTCAACATTTTTGCAGGGCGTTGTGAGAAATCCGTTGGAGGGGATTTCACAACAAACAAAGGACGGCCGGAGCCGTCCTTATGTATTTCTATCTATTCTGCTTTACTGGGAGAGTTCCATCATACGGTCAATGCAGCGCACGGCCTTTTCCGCAATCTCCGGGGGCACGGTGATCTCCTGGCCGGCGGTACCTTGCAGGCAGCCCAGCACATCGCCCAGGGTGGTGGCCTTCATATTGTGGCACACGCAGTCCTTGGACAGGGGGTAAAAGCGCTTGTCCGGGCACTGCATTTGCAGGTGCTCGCAAATACTGTTCTCCGTACCGATGATAAATTCTTTGGCGTCGCTCTGTATGGCATAATGCATAATGCCGGTGGTAGAACCTACATAATCCGCCTGTTCCACAACGGCAGGCACGCACTCCGGGTGCACCAAAAACAGCGCCTGGGGATGCTTGGCCTTGGCCGCCTGCACATCCCGGGCAGTAAGCCGGGCATGGGTGGGGCAGCCGCCGTTAAGCAGCTTAAAGGTCTTCTCCGGCACCTGGCGAGACACATAGTCCCCCAAATTGCAGTCCGGGATAAAGAGAATTTTGTCGTTGTCGATCTTGCGGATCACCTTTTCCGCACTGGAAGAAGTAACGCACACATCGCACACCGTCTTAAGCTCCGCCGTGGTGTTGATATACGCCACCACGGTATAATCCGGGTAATTCTCTTTCACCTGTTCGATCACTTCCCGGTCCATCTGCTCCGCCATAGGGCAGCCGGCGTCCGGGTTGCTCAGCAGCACCCGCTTGTCCGGCGCCAGCATCTTCACTGTCTCCGCCATAAAGCGCACGCCGCACATGAGCACCGTCTTGTTGGGCACGGTCTGGGCCAATTTGGCCAAAGCAAAGGAGTCGCCGGTGTAATCCGCCACCTCTAAGATGGCGTCGTTCTGGTACAAATGAGCCAGAATACACACATCGTTCTCCTTTTTCAGCCGCATAATTTCATCTTGTATATCCCGTATCATGGTTTTCTCCTCCCTTACACCGGGTTATTCATGGCAATGGGCGCAGTCGCCGGGGCAAAAGGCCGCCGGGTCGTAGGCAATGCCGTTTTTGTCATAATAATCTTTCACCGCCGCCTTAATGGCCTCCTCGGCCAGGACGGAACAGTGCATTTTGATTGCAGGCAGGCCGTCCAGCGCTTCCGCTACCGCCTGATTGGTCAGCGCCAGCGCCTGGTCAATGGGCTTGCCCTTAATCAGCTCCGTTGCCATAGAGCTGCTGGCAATGGCAGAGGCGCAGCCAAAGGTGTTGAACTTCACATCTGTGATCACGCCATCCTCCACCTGAATATAAATCTTCATAATATCGCCGCAGCGGGCGTTGCCCACCTGGCCAACACCGGAGGGGTTATCCAGCTTGCCCACATTGCGGGGGTTCATAAAATGGTCCATCACCTTATCGGAATACAAAGCCATCTTCTCGCTCCTGTTCTTTACGCTTTCTCGTTTTGCATTTGCTCCCAAACCGGGCTGATAGAGCGCAGATACGCTACCACCCGGGGCACCGTCTCGGCAATATGCGCCACCTGCGCCGGCGTGTTCTCCCCGCTAAGAGACAGCCGCAGGGAGCCGTGGGCCACCTCCACCGGTACGCCGATGGCCAGAAGCACATGGCTGGGATCCAGGCTGCCGCTGGTGCAGGCAGAACCGGAGGACGCCGCGATTCCTGCCTGATCCAGCAGGAGCAGCAGGCTCTCGCCCTCAATGCCCGCAAAGCACATATTCAGCGTGCCCGGCAGCCGGAGCGCCCGGTCGCCGTTGATCCGGCTCTCCGGGATCCGGCTTAATTTATCTTCTAATGTGCGGCGCAGTTCCGTTACATACGCCGCGTTCCGGTCCAGGTTTTCCATGGCCTCATGCAGCGCAGCAGCCATACCCACAATGGCAGGCACATTCTCCGTACCGGCCCGCTTGCCCCGCTCCTGGGCGCCGCCTTCAATTACATTGGTCAGCGCCACCCCGCGGCGGGCGTACAGCACCCCGGCGCCCTTGGGGCCGTGAAACTTGTGCGCAGACAGGGACAAAAGGTCAATATCACTCTGTATGATGTTCAGCCGGGTATGCCCCACCGCCTGCACCGCGTCCGTATGGAACAGCACCCCGTGGGCACGGCAAATTTTGCCGATCTCTGCCACCGGCTGCAAGGTGCCGATCTCATTATTGGCGGCCATAATGGTTACCAGACAGGTGTTCTCGTCCAGGGCTGCTTCCAGCTCCGCCGGGTGAACGATCCCGTTCTCATGCACCGGCAGCAGCTCTACGGTGAAGCCCTCTTTCTCCAGCGCCGCCAAAGTGTGCAGCACCGCGTGGTGCTCAAAGGCAGAAGAAATGATCTTGGTCTTGCCCTTACGACGACCGATAGCCGCCGCCGAGCGAATGGCCTGGTTGTCCGCCTCCGACCCGCCGGAGGTAAAATAAATCTCCTTGGGCGAGACGCCCAGGTCCGCGGCAATGCTGTCCCGGGCATTCTCCAGCGCTTCCTTGGCCCGCTGCCCCACAGAATGCAACGATGAGGGGTTGCCAAAATTCTCTTGCAACAGCGGTAGCATGGCCTGCACCGCCCGGTCACTCATTCTGGTGGTGGCCGCATTGTCCGCATACACCTGCATACCCGCACGCCCTTTCATCTAAACTTTGAATTAAAAAATACCACACAATGCATACCCTGTCAATAGGATTTAACATTTTTTGGGGATTATGCAGAGAGGGGAAGTATTACAGCAGCGGCAGGGACTTGCTCCCCCCGCATGATTCCTAAAAAAGACCCCGGCAGCGCAGGGGGGCGCACTGTCGGGGTACACACCTTGTTGGGCAGGAAACCCAACATGGAGGGGGGCTGATTATTGGAAGTCAAACACATTGACCCAGCGGTCCAGCACTTCCCGCTCGCCGGGAATGTGCTTGGTGCTCTCAGAGCAGGCCACAATGGGCATCCACTGCTGCACCAGCTGCTTGGGAATATCCGCTTTTTTGCAGAACAGCGCCAGGTACTTCTCTGCCACATCGCTCTGGCCGCTAAGGGTAAAGGTCAGGTAGGTGCGGGCCGCGTCCGCAGAGGCGTTGCCCTGGGTGGCATGTGCCCAGTCGATAATGTAATACCGGCCATCCGGCGTCACGATCACATTGCTGGGGCAGTAGTCGCCATGGAGCACCTTTTTGTGGGGTTTCATCCCCTCCAAGCGGTTGTGCAGGTCATAGCGCAGGGTGGCCTCATAATCGGAGGCGCTGATCTTGGCGTGCATTTTGTCCTTAATCTTATTCAGATGGGGGCAGGTTTTGCCCAAGATCTCCAGCTGAATATCCACAAAGGTGTTCAGGTACTCGTCCTGCTTCTCCGGGTGCTGTGCCATCAGCTGGCTCAGGGGCGTACCCTCAATATACTCTCTGGTAATGGCCCACTTGCCGTCCACCTTGCTTACATTCAACAGTTTGGGAATCCGCAGACCGGTCTCTTCTACCCGAGCCATATTCAGTGCCTCGTTGAGCACATCGGCCTTGGAAAAGGTCTCGTCAAACACCTTGACGACCTTGTCTCCGTCTTTATAGATAACTTTATGCTCGCGCTCTTTCAGTGCTTTCATACAGATAACCTCCCTTATTCTTTGCCGTAGTAGGCACGCAGATACATATCCTTAATTTCGCTCATCAGAGGCAGGCGGGGATTGGCGCCGGTGCACTGGTCATCGAATGCCTGCTCCACCATATCGTCCAGGGTGTCCAGGAAATGCTTTTCGTCCACGCCGTATTCCTGAATGCTCTTCTTAATACCCACATAGTCTTTCAGCTCGTCGATCTTCTTGATCAGACCTTCCAGCTTGTCAGCATCCGTGCGACCCTTAACGCCAAGAGCGTCTGCCACCTCGGCATAACGCGCCAGGGTGTGGGGGTGGTCATACTGGGGGAAGGTGCCCATCTTGGCAGGTACTTCCGCCGCGTTGAACCGCAGTACATAGTCGATCATCAGTGCGTTTGCCACACCGTGAGGCAGGTGGTGGAACGCGCCCAGCTTATGAGCCATAGAGTGGCACACACCCAGGAACGCGTTGGCAAATGCCATACCGGCCATGGTGGCTGCGTTGGCCATCTTCTCACGAGCCACCGGATCGTTGGGGCCGTTGTCGTAGGCGCGGGGCAGGTACTGGAAGATCATCTGCAAAGAGCGGATGGCCAGGCCGTCGGTATAATCGGTAGCCATCATGGAAGCGTAAGCCTCCAGGCAGTGGGTCACTGCATCAATACCGGAAGCAGCAGTCAGACCCTTAGGCGCAGTCATGTGGAAGTCTGCGTCCACAATTGCCATATTGGGCATCAGCTCATAGTCCGCCAGCGGGTACTTCACGCCGGTGCGCTCATCGGTAATTACGGCAAAGGGCGTTGCCTCGGAACCGGTACCGGCAGAGGTGGGAACGGCGATAAAGTACGCCTTTTCGCCCATCTTGGGGAAGGTGTACACACGCTTACGAATATCCATAAAGCGCATAGCCAGATCCAGGAAGTCCACTTCCGGGTGCTCGTACATCACCCACATAATTTTGCCGGCGTCCATAGCGGAGCCGCCGCCAACGGCGATAATGCAATCCGGCTGGAAAGCGTTCATGGCAGCCACACCCTCTTTGGCGCAAGCCAGGGTGGGGTCCGGTGCCACATTAAAGAATGTGGTATGGGTCACGCCCATTTCGTCCAGTTTATCGGTGATGGGCTTGGTGTAGCCGTTTTTATACAGGAAGCTGTCCGTAACAATGAATGCCTTTTTCTTCTGCATCACATTGCCCACTTCGTCCAGCGCCACCGGCAGGCAGCCTTTCTTAATGTACACCTTCTCCGGGGCACGGAACCACAGCATATTTTCCCTTCTTTCTGCAACGGTTTTGATGTTCACCAGGTGCTTGACCCCTACATTCTCAGACACGGAGTTGCCGCCCCAGGAGCCGCAGCCCAGGGTCAGGGACGGGGCCAGCTTAAAGTTGTACAGGTCGCCGATACCGCCGAAAGAGGACGGGGTGTTCACCAGCACACGGCAGGTCTTCATCTTGGCGGAGAATGCGTCCAGCTTCTCCTGCTCGGTCACAGCGTTCAGATATACGGAAGAGGTATGACCGTAGCCGCCGTCTGCAATCAACTGGGCAGCCTTTTCCAGTGCGTCATTAAAGTTCTCGGATTTATACATAGCCAGCACCGGGCTCAGCTTTTCGTGGGCAAACTCCTCGCTAATGTCTACGCTCTCCACCTCGCCGATGAGCACCTTGGTCTCCTCGGGGATGGTCACGCCGGCCAGTGCCGCAATGGTCACCGGCTTTTGACCCACGATCTTTGCGTTCAGGGCGCCATTGATAATAATGGTTTTGCGCACCTTATCAATCTCGTCCGCTTTCAGGAAGTAGCAGCCTCGATCCTCAAATTCCTTGCGCACCGCCTTGTAGATCTTCTTATCCACAATGCAGCTCTGCTCGGAGGCGCAGATCATACCGTTATCAAAAGTCTTGGAATGGATAATGGAGTTCACCGCCAGCTTAATATCTGCGGTATCATCAATAATGGCGGGGGTGTTACCGGCGCCAACGCCCAGAGCAGGCTTGCCGCTGGAGTACGCGGCCTTTACCATACCGGGGCCGCCGGTTGCCAAAATGGTGTCTGCCTCTTTCATCAGCAGGTTGGTCATATCCAGAGACGGTGCGTCAATCCAGCTGATGATCCCCTCCGGCGCGCCGGCAGCCACAGCAGCGTCCAGCACGATCTTGGCCGCAGCAGTGGTGCTCTTCTTGGCCCGGGGATGGGGAGAGATGATAATGCCGTTGCGGGTCTTCAGGCAAATCAGGGTCTTAAAGATGGCCGTAGAGGTGGGGTTGGTGGTGGGGATCACCGCCGCAATCACGCCCAGAGGCTCTGCGATCTTCTTAATACCGTAGGCCTTATCTTCCTCGATCACGCCGCAGGTTTTGGTGTTCTTGTATGCATTATAAATGTACTCTGCCGCGTAGTGGTTCTTGATGATCTTGTCCTCTACCAAGCCCATGCCGGTCTCTTCCACCGCCATCTTGGCCAGGGGAATTCTTGCCTTGTTGGCAGCCATCGCCGCCGCAAAGAAGATTTTATCCACCTGCTCCTGGGTGTAAGTGGCGAACTCCCGCTGCGCTGCGCGCACACGGTCCAGCTCCGCCTCCAGCTTTTCTACGCTGTCGATGATTTCTCTTGCCATTTTATTGCCTCCAAGTTGTACTTACTATCATAGCGGTGTTCCGCTAATCCATCTATATCATACTGAAAAGCCTTTGCCTTTGCAAGCCTTTTGGGCACAAATCTACCATACCACTAAAAATTGATAATCTTTTAACGATGTTTTTGGGCATATTTTTGAATAAGCCGAAATAATTTGTTACAAAGTTCACAATTTCATCCAGTTTCGGAACAATTTTCCGCCTTTTTCCCGGTGTTTCTCCCCTATTTCTTAAAACACGCCCACTATCGTGTTACACGGTTCACATTGTTTTTGGTGGAATTGCATAAAGCGGAATGGGCGTTGTTTTGCTCGCGGGCGGCAGATTGCCGCCCCTACGAGGTTTTATGACCGATAGAATATAGTATTTGTAGGGCTCGATGCCCACATCGAGCCGCATTTATAAACCCACAATAAAACAGCGCCCGTCCGCAGACAGGCGCTGTTTGGCGTGGAACACTATTATTTTTTCGGCACCAGGCGCTCTGTGCCGCCCATATACGGCTGCAAGGCCTTGGGCACCAGTACGCTGCCGTCTGCTTGCAAGTTGTTCTCCAGGAAGGCGATGAGCATTCTGGGAGGCGCCACCACCGTGTTGTTCAGGGTGTGGGCCAGGTAGTTGCCGTGCTCGCCCTTAACGCGGATCTTCAGGCGGCGGGCCTGGGCGTCGGACAGGTTGGAGCAGGATCCCACCTCAAAATATTTCTTCTGGCGAGGGGACCAGGCCTCCACGTCTACGCTCTTGACTTTCAAATCTGCCAAATCGCCGGAGCAGCACTCCAGGGTGCGCACAGGAATATCCAGGCTGCGGAACAGGTCCACCGTGTTCTGCCACAGCTTGTCGAACCACATTTTGCTCTCCTCCGGCTTGCAGACCACGATCATCTCCTGCTTCTCAAACTGATGGATACGGTACACGCCGCGCTCCTCAATACCGTGAGCGCCCTTCTCCTTGCGGAAGCAGGGAGAGTAAGACGTCAGGGTCTTGGGCAGCTCGCTCTCCGGGGTGATGGTATCAATAAATTTGCCGATCATAGAGTGCTCGGAGGTACCGATCAGGTACAGGTCCTCACCCTCAATCTTGTACATCATGGCGTCCATCTCGGCAAAGCTCATTACGCCGGTAACCACATTGGAGCGGATCATAAACGGCGGCACACAATAGGTAAAACCACGGTCGATCATAAAGTCACGGGCATAACTGATGACCGCAGAGTGCAGCCGGGCAATATCGCCCATCAGGTAATAAAAGCCGTTGCCGGCCACCTTGCGGGCAGCGTCCAGATCAATGCCGTCAAAGCGCTCCATAATGTCCGTATGGTACGGCACCTCAAAGTCCGGCACCACCGGCTCCCCAAAGCGCTCCACCTCTACATTTTCACTGTCATCCTTACCGATGGGCACGCTGGGGTCAATGATATTGGGAATGGTCATCATAATCTTGGTGACCTGCTCGTTCAGCTCGTTGGCCTCTTTGGTCAGTTCTTCCAGCTCCTTGGCCTGATCCGCCACCTTTTGGCGCAGGGCCATGCCCTCTTCCTTCTTGCCCTGCGCCATCAAGGCACCGATCTCCTTAGACAGCTTGTTGCGGTTTGCACGCAGCTCGTCCGCCTTGGTCATGGCAGCCCGACGACGCTCATCCAGTTCGATTACCTGATCCACCAGGGGCAGCTTTTCGTCCTGAAATTTCTTTTTGATGTTCTCCTTTACCAGTTCGGGATTTTCCCGCACAAATTTCATATCCAGCATACTTTTATTCTCCTAACTTATTGGCCAAATCTTTTAGATCTTCATTGGAATAAAATTCAATTTCCAGCGTGCCTTTGCCCCGGCCGGGCACCACGCGCACCTTGCGGCCCAAGGTCTCCTTCAGCGCCAGTTCCACCTCGTCATAAAACGCGTCCCGCCGGGATCGGGGCTTGGGTGCCGCACCGGCTTCCTGCTGACTGCGCTTGGCCAGCTTTTCCACATCCCGCACCGTAAGTTTGTGTGAAACGATTTGCTCCGCCGCCGCATAAATCAGCGCCTCATTGGGCAATCCCAGGAGCGCCCGAGCGTGACCGGCAGAGATGGTGCCGCTTTTGGTCATCTCCCGCACCTCCGGGGGCAGCTTGAGCAACCGCAGACTGTTAGCAATAGCCGGGCGGGACTTGCCCACGCTGGCTGCCACCTGATCCTGGGTAAAACCGCAGCGATCGATCAGCGCTTGCAGACCCTCCGCTTCCTCAATGGGATTCAGATCCTCACGCTGCAAGTTCTCAATAATGGCGATCTCCATGGTCTCCACATCGGACAATTCCCGGATCACCACCGGCACCTCTCGCAGTCCGGCGATGCGGCTGGCTCTGTATCGCCGCTCACCGGCCACCAGCTGATACCCGCCGCCGGGCAGGGGTCGCACCAAAAGGGGCTGCAACACGCCGTGCTGGCGAATACTCTCCGCCAATTCCTCCAACGCCGTTTCGTCAAAGGTCTTTCTGGGCTGCTCCTTGTTGGGCACGATCTCCTCTAAGGGCAGCGTGTTGTTTGCCACCAACTCATCAACGGAATTCTCTAAAAACAACTGGCCCAGTCCTTTGCCCAGGCCGGATTTTTTATTTGCCATCGCATTTCCTCCGCTTTTCCTATACCTATTATATTATAGAGCCGGGTCAACGGCTCTGCTTAACCACCTCGTCTGCCAACTTTTTATACGCAAAGCTGGCCTTACAGTATTTTTCATAATACAGCACCGGTTTGCCGTAGCTGGGGGCTTCTGCCAGCTTGACGCTGCGGGGAATCATGGTGTGGTAGGTTTTGCCGGGGAAGTATTTCTCCACCTCGTCTACCACCTGCTGGGTCAGCTTTAATCGGCTGTCATACATGGTAAAGACCACCCCTTGCAGCTCCAAGTGGGGATTATAGTGCTGTTTGACCGTGCGCACGGTGCTGAGCAACTGGCTCAAGCCCTCCAAGGCGTAATATTCGCATTGCAGGGGTACGATCAGGGTGTCTGACGCCACCAGTGCATTCAGGCTCAGCAAACCCAAGCTGGGCGGGCAGTCAATGATAATATAGTCATACTCCACCACCAGTGTGGCAATGGCTTTTTTTAGCGCACGAAACCGATCCTCCGTTTCCGCCAGTTCCAGCTCCGCGCCGGCCAAGTTCATGTTCGCCGGCAGCAAATCCAGGTTCTTAAAGGGCGTTTCATGCAAAATCGCACGGGCAGGCTGGTTGTCCACCAAAATATCATAGGTGGAATACTCAATTTCGCTTTTATCCACACCTACGCCGCTGGTGCTGTTGCCCTGGGGGTCAACGTCTACCAGCAAAGTCTTTTTGCCCTTGGCGCCTAAAGCAGCCGCCAAATTGACGCAAGTGGTGGTTTTGCCCACGCCGCCTTTTTGATTAAAAATAGAAATGGTTTTTCCCATATCGGCACCTCCGATTGGTATTATACAACAAAGGCCCGGCCGCTTCAAGGGTTTCACGTGAAACAGCGCTTATTATTTTTGGAGATTTGTGGCTGTCGAATTTAGCCATACCATATCTTGTGGCGCCGTTTTCGTGTTTCACATGAAACAACATTCCGCTGCTTTTCCGGCGTGTTTCACATGAAACATATAAATCGAGAGCCTACACTGTGTTTCACATGAAACACAGAATGGCCCGGCGTTGCCGCCGAGCCATCCCGTGTGATGAAAAGAGGAGAATATGTTAAAACGGTTTCCCGTTTTAAGCGGGTTTGTCTGCATTTGTAGAGGATTGTGTGGTGCTTTCGTCTGTATGCTTGGGTATGCGCACATGGAATTCGATATAATCGTCTGTCTCTGTTTTATTGCTGACTGCGTCAATACCGCTGGCTTGCATTGTGGCAATGGCCTTGTTTACAGTATTGACAAAGATACGCACATCTCGAAACAGGGGCACCACCTTGCGGCGATGCTTGTCCGCCGGCGCATCTTCGCCCAACAGGTGCGCGATCATGCTTTCTGTCTGCTCTACATTCAGGTGGCGGTCGGTGACTGCCCGTAGCACCGTCCACATCACTTCCGGGTCGTCCACTTTCAGCAGTGCCCGGGCGTGGCGCTCCGTCAGCCCTTCTTTCTCAATATAGTACCGCACATCGGCAGGCAGCCGCAGCAGGCGCAACTTGTTGGAGAGCGCTGACTGGCTCTTGCCCAGTTTTTTGCCGATCTCCTGTTGCGTCAGTCCAAAATGCTCGTGCAAATGCGCAATAGCCAGGGCTTCCTCAAAGAAATTTAAGTTCGCTCGCTGAATGTTCTCTAAAATGGAGATCACGGCGCTGTCCTGGTAATCACAGTCCAGCACAATGCAGGGCACCGTTTGCAGGTTGGCCAAAATGGACGCCCGCAGCCGCCGCTCCCCGGCAATCAGCTCATAATAATCACTGTTGTTGATCCGCCGTGCCAGCAATGGTTGCAACACGCCGTTTTGCTGAATGGAGTCTGCCAGCCCCAGCATTTCCTCGCTGCTGAATTGCTTGCGGGGCTGGTAGGGGTTGGGCAGCAGCCGTTCCGTTGGGATCTCTACGATCTCTTTGGCCATGTCCTCATCTCCTTTGACTATACTGTATCACAGTTTAGAACAAAAAGAAAGACTTTCCCATCGGGGGAAAGTCAATCTAAAACCGCAGCTTCGACAGGCTTATAACGGCTTGGTATCTATTTTTTTAGGCTTTCGCGGGTATTTTGTCGGGGTTTGCGATATTTTTCGCACCACAACCAAATGGCGGCTGTCTCCGCTTGGTAGTTTATATGAAACATTCTGTTCCAACTCCCCGCCAAGGGTCGCTATGGCGCACTTTGCCGCCGCCACCTCGTCCTCCGCGCCTTTCAGCGCCAAGAACGCGCCGCCCACTTTCACAAAAGGCAGACAGTATTCGCACAGCACCGGCAGGGGCGCCACCGCTCTGGCCGTGGCAATATCGTACTGCTCACGATAGTCCGGGTCTTTGCCCAAAATCTCCGCCCGCGCATGCACCCGCTCTGCCACCAGCCCGCAGCCATAGAGCACATCTTTCAGGAACACCAGCCGCTTATACAGACTGTCTGCCAGGGTCAGTTCCAGATCCGGCCGGGCGATCAGCAGCGGCAGACCGGGAAACCCGGCACCGGTACCCACATCAATCACCCGGGCATTTCTCGGTATCTCCACAAAACGCAGCGGCTCTATGGAGTCGATAAAATGCTTTTCCAGTATGCCCTCCGGATCGGTAATGCCGGTCAGATTCATTTTTTCGTTCCACGCCACCAGTCGCTGGGCATACAGATCCAGCCGTTGGGCTGCGTAGCCGTCCACAGCAATGTTTCGTTCTTCAAGCAGTCGGGATAATTTCTCCGTGTCGATCATAGGCTCTCCAATAGAATGTGCAACGCTGCCACATCCGCCGGGTTGACCCCGCTGATCCGGGCAGCCTGCCCCAAGTTTTCAGGGCGAACGGCAGCCAGCTTTTCCTTTGCTTCCAGCCGCAGGCCGGTGAGTTTGCTGTAATCTATATCCGCCGGTATCCGCTGGGCCTCCACCCGGCGCAATTCCTTAATCTGCTGCTCCTGACGGGCAATGTACCCGGCGTATTTAATACCGATCTCTACCTGTTCAAACACCGCTGCCGGCAGGTCCGGCCGTTTCGGATCAACTGGTGCCAAATCTGCGTAGGTCAGTTGGGGGCGCTTTAGCAGTTCCTCCAGCTTGCAGCCGGTTTTTAAGGGTGCCGTTCCCTTAGTAGTCAGTATTTGCTGAATGGTGTCGGTCAGAGGCACGCTCACCTGCGCCACCCGCTGCCGTTCTTCTTCAATCAGCCGTTGTTTTTCCAAGTATTTATCATAACGTTCCTGTGAAATCAGTCCCACCCGGTAACCGGTAGGTGTCAGTCGCCGGTCGGCGTTGTCCTGGCGCAGCACCAAACGGTACTCGCTGCGGCTGGTCATCATACGGTAGGGGTCTGTGCAGCCCTTGGTCACCAAATCGTCGATCAGGGTGCCAATGTAGCTGCTGCCCCGATCCAGCACCAGCGGCTCCCGTCCCAGCACCAACATAGCGGCGTTGATCCCGGCCACCAGCCCCTGGGCGGCGGCTTCTTCGTAGCCGCTGGAGCCGTTAAACTGCCCCGCACCAAACAGCCCGGGGAAGTCGTGAAACTCCAAGCTGGCTTTCATGGCCCGCGGGTCCACGCAGTCGTACTCAATGGCGTAGGCGGTGCGCATCACCTGGGCGTGCTCCAAACCGGGAATGGTGTGGATAAACGCCAGCTGCACATCCTCCGGCAGGGAGGAGGACAACCCTTGCAGGTACATTTCTTCCGTCTTTTCGCCGCACGGCTCCACAAACAACTGGTGCCGTTCCCGATCAGAGAAGCGCACCACCTTGTCCTCAAAGCTGGGGCAGTACCGCGGGCCTTTGCCCTCAATTTTGCCACTGTACATAGGGCTGCGGTCCAGGTTGTCTAAGATCACCTGTTTGGTGGCAGCATTGGTGTAGGTGATGTGACACACCACCTTGTTCTCCGGCGGTGTTTCCGTCTCAAAGCTAAAGGGCACCGTACGGTCGTCGCCGGGCTGCACTTCCATTTTGTCAAAATCCAAACTGCGGGCGTTCACCCGGGAAGGGGTGCCGGTCTTGAACCGGCGCAGGGGCAGACCCAGCTTTTTCAGCGCCGTTGCCAGCGCCGTTGCCGGGAACATACCGTCCGGCCCGCTTTCGTAGCTCACATCGCCCACATACACGCGGCCGCCCAGGAAAGTGCCGGTAGCCAGCACCACCGCCTTGGCAGTATAGACCGCTTCCAGCTTAGTGGTCAGGCGCCAAAGACCGTCCTCGCCTTGGACAATATCTGTAATTTCGCACTGGCGCAGGTCCAAATTGTCTTGCCGCTCCAGCGTGTGCTTCATCCCTCCGGCATAGGCGCGCCGGTCAATCTGTGCCCGCAGGGAGTGCACCGCCGGGCCTTTGCCCAAGTTCAGCATTCGAGATTGAAGCGTGTAGCGATCCGCCGCCTTGCCCATTTCGCCGCCCAATGCGTCGATCTCTCGCACCAGGTGACCTTTAGAGGTGCCGCCGATGGAGGGATTGCAGGGCATATTGCCCACCCAGTCCATATTGATGGTAAACACAGCGGTGCTGCACCCCAGCCGTGCCGCTGCCAATCCGGCCTCGATCCCGGCATGGCCGGCGCCGATCACCGCCACATCGTATGCTTTTGCAAAATATTCCATTACTTACCTACACAAAATTTTTCAAAAATCCGATCTACCACAGCCTGTGTCGCCCGGGCACCGGTGAGAGAAAGCAGGGCATCCGCCGCCGCGTCAATGCTCACATTCACCGCGTCATAGGTCATGCCGCCTTCCAGCGCAGCCACAGCCTCCGCCACACAGTCTGCCGCCGTTTGGCAGCACTGCCGCTGTCGTTCGTTGGCAAGGAGCGGATCCGCCGCGTCAAAATTCTGCACCCCAAGGGCGTCTGCCACCGCCACAGCCAAATCGTCCCGACCGGTGTGGTTCTTGGCGCTGTACGCCACCACCCGATCAAAGGCGGCTCCGATTTTTTCCTGCACAGCCGCCGGGGGCAAATCGTTTTTGTTCACCACCGCCACAGCGTTTTTGCCCTTGCAAAGGGTCATCAGTTCTTCGTCCGCCGAAGTCAGGGGCGTGCTGCCGTCAAACACCGCCAGCACCAGCCGCGCTTGTTGCAACCGGGCCTGTGCTCGTTCCACGCCGATCTGCTCCACCACATCGTCCGTTTGGCGCAGCCCGGCGGTATCCGCCAGCCGCAGGGTCAGATCTCCCAGCCGCACCGTGCGCTCCACCACATCCCGGGTGGTGCCCTGCACGGCGGTCACAATGCTGGTCTCCTGACCGGTCAGGTCGTTCATCAAGGCGCTTTTGCCCACATTGGGGCGCCCAACGATCACCGTGTCCACCCCGGCGGTCATCAGCTGACCATTGTCATAGCCTGCCAGTAAGTGAGAGAGCAAGCCCTGCGCCTGTTGCAGGCTCTCCAGCAAGGTGTCGCCGGAAAGCTCCGGGATCTCCTCGTCCGGGTAGTCCACCCAGGCCGCCATACCGGCGCTCACTTCCATGAGAATATCCAGCGCGCCCTCGATCTTTTGCCGCAGGGCGCCGGACAGGGCGGTATAGGCACTGTCTGCCGCCGCCTGTCCGGAGGCGGAAATCAGATCCGCCACGCTTTCCGCCTCGGTTAGGTCCATTTTGCCGTGCAAGAACGCCCGCTTGGTAAATTCGCCGGGACCGGCAGGGGCTGCACCGGCGGCCAGAACCGCTTGCAGGGTGCGTTCCACCGTCACCAGACCGCCGTGAACGCTCAGCTCCACCACATCCTCACCTGTGTAGGAGCGGGGCGCACGAAACACCAGCGCCACCGCCTGATCAAAGGCTTTTTCGCCCTGTGCCACGCTGCCAAAACGGGCCGTGTAGCCGGGCAGATCGGAGAGCCGACTGCCGTCTGCCGCACGGAATACTGCCTGGGCGATCTCTACCGCCCGATCACCGGACAGCCGCACCACGCCGATCCCGCCCACACCGTGGGGGGTGGCGATGGCTGCGATGGTTTTTGCCATACCTGCACCTTCTTTGTTTGGAGTTATGATAAAGTGATGTTCCATAAAATACCAATATCTGCGTAGGGGCGGATCGTATCCGCCCGCGGGCGGCAGGTTGCCGCCCCTACGATAAACCTTTTTGCCTCCCTTGTAAAGGGTGACTCCCCACGGTGTGGGGAGATGTCGCGCAGCGACAGAGGGGACGGGCACCGGTTAGGTGGTGGGTTTGCCGTAGGCGAACTCGGAGGAATTTATGCACTCGCTACGAAACAGTCCCCCGGACTGTTTCTCCCAAATGCTGACGCATTTGGAGCCTCGTGTCTCTTGCACTGCGTGCAATTCACTCGGGAGCAAGCCCCCGCCCTACCACGGTCCGATGTGGGGATCGGACCCTACATTCTCTGTTTTTACAAACCCAAAATATTATTTATACCTATTATAATATACCGTCCGGCAAAATACAAGAACGGCGGAGCCGTGGTTGCCCTGCGGTTCCGCCGTTGGTATTTGGACTTATTCCGCCGTAGGTGCAGCAGGGGCTGCTTCCTCAGCGGGAGTCTCCTTTTTCGGCACTTCGATTTTGCCGAACTTGGGCAAGTCTGCCCGGTCTGCCTTGGGGGCTGCCGCAGGCTTGCTGCCGGCAGAACGATTGCCGCCGCGACGACCGCCGCGACCGCCACGGTTGTAGCGCTCCCGATCACTGCCGGTGTTGGTCACGCCGCCTTCCGGCTCCAGCACCACGCGGCGGTTCTGATCCACACCGATGGAGCGAGAGGTCACGCCCTCTACCTCCTGAATGGCAGTGTGCAAAATGCGCCGCTCATAGGGATTCATAGGCTCAAAGGTGTAGCGCTTGCCGGTGCGCAGCACATAGGCCGCGTTTTTCTTGGCCAGGTTCTTCAAGGTTTCCTGGCGCTTTTCCCGGTAGTTGCCCACATTCAGGGCCACGCGCACATACTTATCGGTCTGCTTTTTGATCTGCAAAGAGGTCAGGTATTGCAGGGCGTCCAGGGTCTCGCCCCGGTGGCCGATGATAATACCGTAATCCTCGCAGTCAATGGTGATTTCCACCAGGCCGTCCTTCAGAATGCCGGCCACCTGGGGATCCTTCACTTGCAGGCCCTCGATCAGGCGCTTTAAGTACAGGCAGGCGCTGTTCAGATCTGCGTCGCTAAGCTGCACGGTTGCCTTCTCTCGGGGTTTATCTGCTTTGGGTGCACGGGCGGGTTTGTCCGCCTTAGGTGCACGAGGCTTGTCTGCCTTGGCAGCACGGGGCGCGCTCTGCTTCTCTGCCTTTTGGGGCTTGTCGCTGCGCTGCGCCTGCTTTTTGGGCTGCGCCGGTGCTTCGCGGCGGGGCTGGGGCTTCTTTTCCCGCTTGCCGTCGTCGTAGCTGACCTTGACCACAGCGTCGCTGCCGCCAAACAGGCCAAGCACCTTCTTCTTCGGCATCTGTACCACTTCCACATGCACATCTGCCGAGGCGGGCGCATTCAGACCGATGAGAGCCGCGTTGCGGGCCTCCTCCAGGGTCTTGCCTCTGCCTTCAAATTCTTTTAACATGCTTTCCTCCGACTTATCCTCCCGGTGACCCGGGGGGTCGTGTTATTTCAGTTTTTTGATGTTCGCTTCTCTGGAGCGCCGGTAAATGGTGTTCTCCAGCATCAGTCTGGCCTGGCTGCGCTTCGGCGGGAAGAACTTGGCCAGGAAAAGCTGCTGCACAATGGCCACCAAGTTGGAGATGATCCAGTAAAAACCGACCGCTGCCGGTACCTTAAACGAAATGTAAAAGGAGAAGAACGGCATCATCAGCATCATAATCAGCATCTGGCTGGTCTGCTGTGCGGCTGCCGGATTGTTCTTCTTCTGGATCATGGTAGACACCAGGGTGGAGGCCAGGGAGGTCACCAGACAAAGCAGGGGAACGATAATAATGATCCCGTCTTTCCAGTGGGGAATGGCGGTCATATCCAAATTACCGATCACCATACCGTCGCGGTACGCCTGAATGGCGGCGCAGTTGTCCGCAGTAAACAGGGTGGGGAATTTCTCAACCAAAGTGTCCTTATAGGCGCCGAAATTCTCCAAAATACCCAGCTGCAAATACTGGCCCTTGTAGCCCAGCTCCTGCACCACCTGCGCAATGTTGGCGGACTGATCCGCAAAGCCCTTCATCCCCAGCACATAAGACAGGGGATAATAAATAATCCCGATGATGCCCATCAGGAACACCATCTGGAAAAGCATCGGTCCGCAGCCCATCTGCATGGGATTGTGGCCCTCGCGGGCGTACAGATCCTGGGTCTCTTGCTGGAGCTTCATCCGGTCCTTAGGGTCCGGGTACTTCTTCTGCAGCTTCGCCAGCTTGGGCTGCAAGCGGGCGGTCTTGGCCATGGTCTTTTGCTGGTGGATGTTAAAGGGCAGCAGGATCACTCGGGTCACCACCGTAAAGATGACGATGGCCACGAAATACTGATTGTTCAGCAGATCCATCAGGAACCCCATGCACACACCGAACAGCCAATAAAGCGGCTTAAAAAGGCCCATGCCCGCGGAAGAAGAAGTGGCAGCTAATAAAATACTGTTCATGCATTGTCCTCGTTAGATTCAGTTGTAGAGCAGGGAGCGCAGGGCTTGTCCTTCTTTGGGGGCACCGGGTCATACCCGCCCTTAAAGAAAGGATTGCAGCGCAAAATACGCAAAAACGCCAGCCAGCACCCCTTCCACACGCCGTGGATCTCAATGGCCTCCAGTGCATACTGGCTGCAAGTAGGGGTATAGCGGCAGGCGCCGTGCGAAAATCGGGGACTGAGGGTTAGCTGGTAGGTACGAATCAGGAAGATCGCCAGCTTCTTAACGATGTTCTTCATGCGATAACACCCCTAAGGCCGTCAACTGTTTTTCCATATCCGCCAGGACCACCTGCATCTTCACTCTGGTGGTGCGGCTGCGCGCCACGAACACCAGATCCCATCCGGTCACACCGTCCTCCAGCTGTGAAAAGGCGGCACGAATCACCCGGCGAGCGCGATTGCGCTCTACGGCGGTGCCGATTTTCTTGGAGGTGGTAATGCCCACCCGGGTCTCACCTCGGCGATTCTTCATACAATAGGTCACCAGGCTGGCTCCGGCCTTGCTTTTACCACGGTGGTACAGGCGGCGAAAGACCTTATTCTCCTTTATGGCGCTGCTTTTCACAATACGCTCCGTTCGGTCAATTAGTAAGACAGGGACTTGCGACCCTTAGCACGGCGGCGGGCCAGTACCTTTCTGCCGTTCTTGGTGGACATTCTCTTTCTGAAGCCGTGCTCCATCTGTGCGTGCCGCTTCTTAGGCTGGAAAGTTCTTTTCATCTTGCATTCACTCCGTTTCTGAAAATCAAACTGGTCTTGATTTTACTTATGCTCTGCACGGCATAGTGCAGGCGAATTGACTTTTGGCTTGTGGGATAGTGATCCACATTAGCGGTTGATATTATATTATAAAATGCGCCCTGTTGTCAATAAAAATCTGTTACTTCTTGTTTTTATTCTCATAATATATTATAATGTCACTATATGTTGGGGGTAGAACCTATGCACACTACAAGTCCGTGGCGCGCTGTCAGCCGTGTGGTCCTGGTTTTGGGGCTGTTTTTTACAGGCTGCTGCTTTTTAGACAGCTGGCACGCACCGTTCTTTTTCAACTTCCGCTACCAGTGGTTAAAGCTGATCCTCTCTTTTGTGATCCCTGCGGCGGTCACGGTGTGGAACTTTTTGACCGAGCGCTCCCTGCGCTTTGCGGGCACCGCCTGCGCCGTTTTAATGCAGGTGTCGCTGGTGCTGTTCTTTATCGACCGCTATACGGTAAATTTAATTGCCCGGCTGGACGACAGCCGCATTATCTACCACTTTCTTTACACCCTCATCAGCGTGTTTACCCTGCTGGCGGCAGGCTGGATTTGCGCTCGGTGCAGCAAGGCGTGTGTGGACTTTGCCCTGTTTTACCGCCGGTTCTCCCTGGGCTATCTGCCTTTGTGCGCGTTTCTTTTTATCCTGCAGTTTTTTCTGCTGCGCACCTTTGGCAATATTTTCGTTACCGCCAACGGCGTACCCTTCCGGGGCGAAATCTACTGCCTGTGGTATTATGCCAAGACCGGCACCCTGTCTTTTTCCACCGCCCTGCACTCGGCAGGGAATGTGCTGTACTTCACCTCCCTGTCCCTGGCCCTTTGCGGCACGGTGCGGCGGCGTCCGGTGCTGTGGGGCACTCTGGTGCCCGTGGCCCTGTCCGTGTTTGTAGAGAGTTTTCAGCTTCTCACCAAAAGCGGGGACGCGGATGTGGACGATATTATCTTAAACACCCTGGGTGCCGTGCTCGGCGTCCTGATTTTTCGGCTGCTGCTGCGGCCCTTACTGCAAAAGGAGACCCGTATATGTTAGGCATTATCGGCGCAATGGATGTGGAGGTCCGCACCATTAAGGACAAGATGACCGGCACCGTCACCACCCGGGCGGCAGGCTGCGACTTCGTAACCGGCGAGCTGGAGGGCGTGATGATCACCGTGGTGCAGTGCGCACCGGGCAAGGTAAATGCCGCCCTGTGCACCCAGCTGCTCATTGACCGTTTCCAAGTGGATCGGGTCATCAATATCGGCGTAGCTTGCTCCCTAAGTGAGCGGGTGGTAATTAAAAATATCGTCATTGCCACCGATGTGTGCCAGTACGATATTGACATTACCGCTTTAGGTGAGCCAAAGGGCTTTATCAACGGCCTGGGCACCATTAAAGTGGCAACGGACCCAACCCTGTCCGATCGGCTGGCGCGCACCGCCATCAACAGCGGCGAGCGTATCCATCGGGGCACGGTAGCCAGCGGCGATACCTTTATCAGCACCGCAGCGCTGAAGTCTGCCATCGCCGGGGAGTTTGACGCCCTGTGCGGCGAGATGGAGGGCGGCGCCGTGGGTCAGGTTTGTGCTGCCAACGGAGTGCCCTTTGCGGTAATGCGCGCCATCAGCGACGGCGGCGACGAAAACGCAGCCATGGATTACCCCACATTTAAAAAAATCGCCGCAGAACTGTCTGCGACGATCTTAACGCGATTTGTGGCGGAGGAGCAGACCCAGGAGAGCCTGTTCTGATCACTCGATCACAAAATTATTCAGGATATATTCTTCCGCCTCGGCAATGATGGTATGCAGCGCCGTCTTTTCCGGCACATCGGAGCCGGTGCGGCTTTTGTCCTCAATAAACACAAAGCGGGCGTCCTGCACCGCCAAGGCAGCAGAGGCTAACTCACGACCCAGATTGTAGTCCAGCTTGAACATCTCTTTGGGCAAAATACCGGCCTTAGCCATCGTCAGCGCGCCTCGGTACAGGCTGAGCATATAGTAATCATAAATATACCGAGCAGCGCCCCCGCGAGAGGCAGCGGCTGCCGTATCCAGCAAAATACGGGTGGCTTGGCTCAGGGTGCTCAGGGGCATATCATCGTCCTCTGCACCCAAACTGGCATACACGGACGGATCCAGTCCATTGCGGCTGGCAGACACCCCCAGCAGGTAGTCGGTGGTTACGCCGTAGTAGTCGGCGCACTTGACCACAAAGTCCAGCCCGCACTCCCGAATGCCTTTTTCGTAATGGGACAGCAGTGCCTGGCTGATACCCAAATCGCCGGCGGCTTTTTTTTGGCTGATGCCCCGCTCCCGACGCAGCTGGCTCAGGGTGGCGGCGAACTTGCTGTTTTTCTCCGCCTTGTCGGCTTTGCTTTGGCGCATGGCGCGCTTGGCGGCTTTGGCCCGCCCTTTCAGGTCCTTGATCTCTTCTTTGACCTGTTCCAGGTTCTCGCTTTGGATCTCCATTTGTTCATTCACTCCCAAAAATATTACAACGAGTATTATATATCAGCTTATACTCTTTGTAAAGGGCTATTTTATTCTGTCAACAATTTGTAATGTTTCGTCGGCTATCGCCGTTGTTCAGGAGGATTTTGCATTGAAGTCATACACGGTTTATCTTTTTCGACACGGGCTCACCAAAGGCAACCTAAACGCACAGTATATTGGGCAGACGGATTTGCCACTCACTATGGATAGTATTAACCAACTGCATACCCTGCGGGGCAAGTACCCGTACCCGGAGGTGGACGCGGTGTTTACCTCCCCCTTAAAGCGGTGCAAGGACAGCGCCGCCATCCTCTTTCCGCGTAACAATTTGATTACCATTGAGGATTTTAAGGAATATAACTTCGGCGAGTTTGAGGGCAAGACCGCTGCGGAATTGCAGGACAACCTGGACTTTCGGGACTGGCTGCAAGGAGATATGCAGGCAAGCCCGCCGTACGGCGAGACCAACGCCCAGTTTATGCACCGGGTGTGCGCCGCTTTTGAAAAGGTGATCTCCGGCTGTGTCCAAACCGGCACCCGGCGGATCGCCCTGGTGTGCCACGCCGGGGTCATGATGACCCTGCTCACCTGCTACGGCCTGCCGGAGGCAGCCATGGCCAACTGGCAGACGGACCCGGGCTTTGGCTACAAGCTACACCTGGACCCGGCCCTGTGGATGCGCGCCAATAAAATGCAAGTGGAGGACACCGCCCCCATTCCCATGGCGCAGTTGGAGCAGGTAGAGGACTAACCTGCCGCAAAAACAAAAAGCACCCAATGGGTGCTTTTTTATTCTGTATTTGCATCGGCGATCTTTCTATAGGTCTCGTCGTGGGGACAAAGGGCAAAAACCTCTCCCTGCTCGCCAAACTCCACATCCTCAAATTGGGGTGCAAACGCCGTTTGCCGCTTTTTTATATCATACAAGCCCAACAGAGGATTCTCCATATCTCCGTTGCAAAAAGCAATCCACCGGCAGGTGCAATCCCCAAATATAGAATGAAAATGGGGCGGCATCAGCCAGTTGCCCTGCCTATCAATAACGCCCCATCCGCCTGCTTCCCAACCGCCGAAATGTGCAACGTATCTGTCTTTTTCTTGAGAAAAACGCCGAATATCGTCAAAAACAAAGGGAATTTGCGTATTGCCCTGTGGGTCAATACCGCCCCACTTTTCCTCTGCGGCCCCATACAATCCGGTTTGGGGATTTTTTACCCATTGACCTTTGGCTACAATCGCCACCCGGTTTTCAAACCAACTGCTGTACAAATATTGCGGTGCAATCACTTCTGTGCCGGCTGTATCGATAAAGCCCCAAATACCCGCAGGCACACCCAGGCGATCATCTGCCTCCAGCTGACAATCGTCCAGCAATACGCGTGCAACGGCAGAGCGTCCCTCGGTAAAGCCCTCTGTTTTTACATAAGCCCCATCCGCCTGCATTCGCAAGCCCATATTCGGCGTGCTGTCCTTTTTTTCGCTCATTTTTCTGCTCCTAAAAGCCAATAATTTGCATGGAATCGCCCTTTTCCAGCACCAGTTGGGTCCATCGCTCTAAATCCTGAAACTGCTCCCTATAATCCTGCGGTCTGTCAAAATAGGCCTTGCCCATTGTTTGTAAGGTATACGCGTTGTCCTCAGAGGGATGTGCAGCCATAAAGGCGTGCAGCGTCTGTTCGTCCGTGCAAGCCAACAGTTGTCGGTAATAATTCAGTACCGTTGCCCACTGTTCATAAGACAATTGGTAATCGTCGTAAATAGAAAACGCACCCAATGTGAGCGTCAGCGCCCAATTCAGCAGCAACGCGTGCTCCATCGCACAAATATAGATACGGTGCTGCGGCTTACCGGCAGCATACAACTTTAAGAACGGATCCTCCACCCGCCGGGTGCCTTTTTCGCCGATATAAATTGTCTGGCTTTGGGGGGCAAAGCCCAGCGCTTTATCCCAGTGCAAATCCTCCCAATTGTACAGTGCCTCTTGCAGCTGATAAAAGGGAAATTGCTGCACACGGTGATTGGCGTCCACACAATAGACGAGGCAATAGTCCACAAAGGTGGTAATCAAAAGGCCAAAACCGTTATCTAAATGCAAAACCACAGAATGGACGCGCGGTGTATGATTGTAAAATGCATCTATACACACCTCCGTGCGCACAATGGTGGCACCGATGCAAGGTGAAAAAATCAACGCTGCGTCTACATTGGGCAAATCCTCGCCGCCGGTAATCCACCGGGGCAGCCGATTCATACTGATGCGGTACTCACCCTCAAGCGGCGTGTCTATTTCAAGCTGTTCGTCGTTGTCAAATGTAATAATAATGGGCTCGTCAATTTCCACACACCGTTCCTCTTTCTGATTTGGGTCCATTTGTTCCGCCAAACCGCAACAAGGGTGCGGTGCGTCCTTGGGTGTAGTCGCATCCTCCTCCAAAGTGTGGGCATAATCCAGTCCAACCAGTCGAATGTTTTTAATGGTCCGGCTCTCCAAGCGGCATTGCTTCAGCAGCTGCCGAATTTCGTCCGGTTCCTCTAAGCAAGGCGCGTGCCAATCTTGGCAGTTAAAGTAGTTGTCCGGAAAAACATCATATAACGGCAACATCTTTTCATTTTCTGACATTTGCAAATCTCCCTTGCGTATAGATTCAAGTTCAGTATAAAAACATTTGCTTTTTTTGTCAACGCTGTGTACCGTTTTACGGACACATCACCGCCTGTTCTTCTTTGCGTCGCCGCAGCAAAAACAAAAAGCACCCAATGGGTGCTTTTTTTGCGTTTGGTTACAGCAGGTTACAATAATCGCAGCGGTTCTCCGCCAACTTAATATTGCTCTTGCCGTAGATCTTCATTTGCAGGTCGTAGGCGTCCTGGGGAATATCTGACTTCCACAGCCACAGCCCGCCGGAGCGGCAGGGGGTCAGCTGGGTGGGACCGATCAGGTAGTTGCCGCCGCGGGCATGATCCGGCGTAGGCACAGAAAAAGTCTGGGTCTCATAATTCATCCAGCCGTTGGAAAGAGCATAGGTAGCCAGGCTCACCAGTTCCTTTTTGCTGTACCCGGTGTACACATAGCCCACCAGGTCGTTGACCACTTTCAGCAGCTCGGTGGTGGAAGAGCCTTTCATCTTCTTAAACACCTGAAGCAGCACGGTCTTTTGCCGATCGGCGCGGGCGTTATCCGTGTCAATCTTACGAATACGGCAGTAGGCCAGCGCCTGCTTACCGTCCAGCTTCTGCTTACCCTCGGTGCCCTCGTAGCTCTTCTCGATATACACATTGCCGTAGCGCTTGGGGTGGTTGTTGATCTCGTTGATCTCCCGGTCGGTAATGGTAATGGTCACGCCGCCCAGGCTGTCAATGATCTTGGGGAAGCTGGCAAAGTTCACCACCGCGTAGTTGTCGATCTGGATCTTATAGTAACGCTCCACGGTTTTGATGTATTCCTTCATGCCGCCCATGGAGGCAGCGCCGTTGATCTTGTCGTACTGGCCCTCACCGTTCGCCTCAAAGTACACATACAAATCGCGCAGTACGGAGGTCAGAGTGATCTTGCCGGTGTCGATATTAACGCTGGCGATAATGGCAGAATCGGCACGAGAGGTGTCGCTGATCTGCTCCTCCCGGGTGTCCTCCCCGATGAGCAAAATGTTCTTTACATGGGTAGAGCTGACCGGATCGCCGTTTTTGTACCAGCTTTTCAAATATTCTTTATAGGTCGTAGCGTCTGCCGCAGACGGCTCCTTGATCTCCGGAAAGTTCTCTTTTAAGAAATCCATACCATGATAGGAGGTGTCCGTCTTTTGGTAATCGTCCGCTTCGTCGGTAAACTTACCCAACAGACCGTTTACATAGCACACGGCAAAAACGCCGCCGGCCACAATCAGCACAGCCAGCACAACAATAATGGCAATGGAAATTTTGCCCTTTTTGGTCTTGCGCCAGGGCATAGCGTTCGGGTCTTTTTGCTTTTTGCCGCTTTTTTGCTTTTTGCCGCTTTTGCGCTTTTTGTCCGCTGCCGCCGGTGCATTCTCCGCCTTGCCGGAAAGAGAGAACAAATCAATCATCTCGTCCGTGGCTTGGTGGCGCAGGCTCGCCGGCTCCAGCGGGGGCTGATTTTCCGGCTTTTGGGTCGGCTTGTCCGGGGTTACGGTGCGATCCCGATTTTCGTATGCCGGGGGTGGGGGTTGCAACTTGCGGCGCACCTGCTGCACCGGCACATCGGCAGTGTCTGCCTTGGGTGCGGCGGGTTTGGGTGCCCGTTTGGCTTCCGGCGCAGGGGCAGCTTTTTGCTGCGGCTCCGCTTTCTCCCGGGGTGCCGGAGTGGGCTGCGGCGCTGCTTTCGGCGGCTGCGGCGCTGCTGCTTTTTTCTCCTTCGGTTCCGGCTTTACAGCGGGCTTTTCCGGACCCAGCAGCTCCTCCACCAGTTTACCGGCGTAGGCTTCTCGATTGGCGTCCGTCTGTACAGGCGCAGCCTTGGGCGCAGGCGCAGCCTTTAAGTTGCCTTCCTGCTCTGCCCGGCGCTGCTTTACCTCGGACAAAATATCGTCAATATTATACTCTTTTGCCATGAAAAAGATCTCCTCTTTTTGCAGGTAGTTCCGTTGGGACCGACAGCACAAAAAACAAAAGCGCCTGTGTGCCCCAAAGCATAGCCACAATTATACTTCATTTTTTATGTCATTACAATAAAAAATTTGTAAAATCTTGTGCTTTGTGAACACACAGACGGTTAAGTGTCTATTATTCTGCGGTTTCCGGGGCAGATGCCGGGGTTTCTGTGCCGTCACCCTCCGGGGCGTCGTCCGTTTTCTCCGGCTCCATGTGCTCCACCACGGACAGGGTAACCACCTTGTCCTCGTCTGTGGTACGCATCACCCTTACGCCCTTGGCCGGGCGCTTAAAGGCAGAGATCTGATCCACAGGGGTGCGAATGACAATGCCTTCCTGGGAGATCATAATAATATCCTGGTCCTCGCGCACCGGGGCGATCATGGCCACCTTGCCGTAGGTCTCGGTATGGTAGTTGATCAGACCCTTGCCGGCACGGGACTGCACCCGGTAGTCGTCAAAGTTGCTCTTGCGGCCGTAGCCGGTCTCGCTGACGGTGAGCAGGCGGGTGTCCTCCAGCGCCACGGCAAAGCCAACCACATAGTCGCCTTCTGCCAGCTGAATGGCGCGCACGCCGCGGGCGGTACGGCCGATCAGACGGGCGTCGCTCTCCTTAAAGCAAATGCTCATACCATCGTGGGTAGCCACAATCAGATTGCGGTTGCCGTCGGTGATCTCCACCCAGCTCAGTTCGTCGCCCTCGTCCAAATTGATGGCGATAATGCCGGTTTTGCGAATATGATCGTACTGGCTGATCTCCGTACGCTTGATCACACCGTTCTTGGTAACCATGCACAGGTACTGGCGCTCTTCGCTGTCCGGTACCCGCACCATAGCGCTGATCTGCTCCTCATTCTCCAGAGGCAGCAGGTTCACCACATTCATACCCTTGCTGGTACGGGAGGCGGCGGGGATCTCGTATCCCTTCATCTTAAACACCTTGCCCTTGTTGGTAAAGAGCATAATGTAGTCGTGGGTGGAGCAGGTAAACATGGTCTTGGCCACATCTTCCTCTCTGCGGCTCATGCCCATAATGCCTTTGCCGCCGCGGTTCTGTGCCTTATAAGTATCTACCGTCTGGCGCTTCATATACCCCATGGTGGTCAGGGTGAGCATGCAGTCCTCTACCGGGATCAGGTCCTCGTCATCCACATCGCCGGAGGCAGCGGTAATCTCGGTACGCCGTTCGTCGCCGAATTTGTCGCCGATGGCGCGGGCCTCTTCCTTTACGATCTCCAGCACCCGGGTCTCACTGCTGAGAATGTCTTGATAATCGGCAATCTTGATGTGCAGCTCGCCCAACTCGTTGCGGATCTTTTCAATTTCCAGTCCGGCCAACTGACCCAAACGGAACGCCACAATGGCCGCAGCCTGTGGCTCGTCAAAGTCGTACTTGGCCATCAATTCCTGCTTGGCCTCGGCTTGGCCGCCTTTGCAGCCGCGAATGGTGGCGATGATCTCGTCCACAATATCAATGGCGCGGGCCAGACCCTCTAAGATATGGGCGCGATCCTGGGCTTTCTTCAAATCATAGCGGGTGCGGCGGGTGATGATCTCTTCCTGGAAGGTAATGTAATTTTGCAGCATTTCCTTCAGGGAAAGAATGCGGGGCACGCCGTCTACCAGCGCCAACATAATCACACCGAAGGTTACCTGCATTTGCGTCATCTTGTACAGGTTATTGAGCACCACCTGGGCGTTGGCGTCCCGCTTAACGGTGATCTCAATGTGCATACCCTTGCGGGAGGAGAAGTCCTTAATGTCCGCCACGCCCTCGATCTTCTTGTCTCGGGCCAACTCGGCAATGCTGGCAATCAGCGCCGCCTTGCGCACCTGGTAGGGCAGCTCGGTAACCACGATCTTGTAGCGGTCGCCCTTGCTCTCTACAATCTCTGCCCGGGCACGCAGATAGATTTTGCCCCGGCCGGTCTCATAGGCCTGGCGAATGCCCCGAGCGCCCATAATGATACCGGCGGTGGGGAAATCCGGGCCTTTAATGTGCTGCATCAGCTCCGGCAATCCGGCATCCGGGTTGTCGATCAGGCAACACATACCGTCAATCACTTCCCGCAGGTTGTGGGGCGGAATGTTGGTGGCCATACCTACGGCGATACCGCTGGAGCCGTTCACCAGCAAATTGGGATAGCGGGCCGGCAGTACCACCGGCTCTTTCAGTCGGTCATCGTAGTTGGAAGCAAAATCCACCGTGTCCTTGTCAATATCTTGCAGCATTTTCATGCTGATCTTGCTCATTCGGCTCTCGGTGTATCGGTACGCAGCGGCCGGGTCGCCGTCTACGGTACCAAAGTTGCCGTGACCGTCTACCAGCGTGTAGCGCATGGAGAAGGTTTGGGCCAGTCGCACCATGGCGTCATACACAGAGACGTCGCCGTGGGGGTGGTAACGACCCAGCACGGCACCTACGGTGTCTGCACACTTTCTGTACGCCCGATCCGGGTACAGGTTGTTCTCAAACATGGTGTAAAGAATACGGCGGTGTACCGGCTTCAGCCCGTCCCGCACATCCGGCAGGGCACGGCTGACGATCACGCTCATAGAGTAGTCCAAAAAGGCCTTGCGCACCTCTTTGTTAATTTCTACATCTACGATCTTTTGATTGTCATACCGGATCTCATTGTTATCCATTGGCATTCATCTCCTAAATACGGGCCGCAGCCCGGCAGGTTTTACTTGGTCAATTTATAATAAGCGGTGTTTTGCAGCATTTCCCGCAGCCGGGGCAGTTCGCTCTCCGGCAGTGCCCGCTTGGGCAACAGCAGCGTAACGGTGCCGGGAATGGCAAAGGCAAACAGCCGCCCGGTCTCAAATACAGCGCCAAACATGGCCATAGGGTACACAGCGTGAATTTCGCACTGATCCGGCTTTTCGCCGGGCATGGTCCACTCCACCTCCGTGCCGGTAATGCGCATTTGCACCGGTGCAGTCAGAGACGGATGTGCCTTGCACAGGCGAGTATACATCCGCCGAGATACAGGTCCGCGGCACAGCAGCAGAACGCCCATGGCCAGCAGGGGCAAACAGGCCGCCAGCGCAACGGCGGGCCGGTGGGACCGGGCGCTAAAGCCCGCCACCGCACAGCCAAATCCAACAGCTGCAAAAAAGAGAATGGGGGTTATGCGGGTCAGCCGCTGGCGCAGCGCCGCCATATCGGCAAAATCCGCCGCATTTAAGCAGTAGTTTGCTTCAATCATTTTGCACCTCCAAAGGCCGGTGCCTTCTCGTGCAGGGCGCTGAGCAGCGCGTTCAGATCCGCCGGGTCACAGTCTGCTTTTTCAATCACAAACAGCCCCATTCGGTAGCACCCGATGAGAATAATATAATCCTTGGTCTCCTTGGCATAGGTGATCCCCTGCCAAGGCAGGGTGTACTGCTCAAATTTGCTCCACACCTGCAGCGCCTGCTCCTCCAGCCGGAGAGTAAAGGGCTGGGTCAGTGTGGGAGAGTTGCCAAACTCCCGCAGCACGGAACTGCGCCGCACCCAGGGCAGTAGCACAGCCATGGCTGCTACAATACCGCTCAGTGCCGGGAGTATCGCCGTTTCTTCCACATCTTGCAGCAGAAAATACAGCAAAATACCCGCCGTTGCCAGCACCGCACACAGGGCGCAAAACACCCATTGCAGCCGCAGCTGTTGCCGTTGCAGCACCCGCCACCCGGCGTAATACGCCCGTGGCGTCATTTTGAATTCAAATGTGGTCATGGTGTTCTCCTTTGTTTGGGAGAAGATGTGATTGAATCTCTCAGTCGCGCTTGCGCGCCAGCCTGCGGAGCGTCGTTTGAACCCCGCCGGGGTAGGCATTTACTTGCAATTAAATGTCCAAATTTTGTACATATTTTGCATTCTTTTCAATAAATTCACGGCGGGGTTCAACATTATCGCCCATTAAAATAGAAAATGTTTCGTCCGCCTGCTGGGCGTCCTCTACGGTCACCCGCAGCATAATGCGAAATTCCGGGTCCATCGTGGTTTCCCACAGCTGCTCCGGGTCCATCTCACCCAAACCTTTGTATCGCTGAATGTCGCACTGGCCGCCCATTTCTTCAATGAGACGGTCCCGCTCCTCGTCGCTAAAGGCATACTTGAATTTTTTGCCCTTTTGCACCTTAAACAGCGGGGGCTGGGCCAGGTAAATGTAGCCGCCCTCAACTAAGGGCTTCATATAGCGGAAGAAGAAGGTCAGCAGCAGGGTACGAATATGCGCGCCGTCCACATCCGCATCGGCCATAATCACGATCTTGTGGTAGCGCAGCTTGGTAATGTCAAAGTCCTCGCCGATGCCGGTGCCCAGCGCGGTCACCACAGGCATCAGCTTTTCGTTGCCGTAAACCTTGTCCAGCCGTGCCTTTTCCACATTCAGCATTTTACCCCAAAGGGGCAGAATGGCCTGATGGGCACGGTCCCGTCCGTCCTTGGCGGAGCCGCCGGCGGAATCACCCTCGACGATGTAAATTTCGCACAGAGAGGGGTCGTTGGAGGAGCAGTCCGCCAGCTTGCCCGGCAGCTTGCTGCTTTCCAGCCCGGTCTTATTACGGGCGTTATCTCTGGCCTTGCGGGCCGCCTCTCTGGCGCGGGAAGCGTCCAGGGACTTGGACAGCAGCGCCTTGGCTACCGCCGGGTTCTCCTCAAAATAGGTCATGAGTTTGTCATATACCAGGGAGCTGACCAGGCCGGTAATGTCCGTATTGCCCAGCTTGCCCTTGGTCTGGCCCTCAAACTGGGCCTCGGTAAGCTTTACGCTGATGACGGCAGTCAGCCCCTCGCGCACATCGTCGCCGGAGAGCTTCTTGTCATTTTCTTTCAGAATATTAAACTTTTTGCCGTAGTCGTTAAACACCCGGGTCAGGGCGGTTTTGAACCCGGTCTCGTGGGTACCGCCGTCAATGGTATTTATGTTGTTGGCAAAGGACAGCAGGGTCTCATTGTAGCTGTCCGTATAGCACAGCGCCACCTCTGCACTGCGGTCGTCCTTGGTCGTGGAGATGTGGATTACTTCGTCCTGAATGGGGTTTAGTCCCCGGGTGGTGTTGATGTACTTTACAAATTCCCGAATACCGCCTTCGTAGCAGAATTCCTCGGCTACCGGCTCTTCGCCTCGCTTATCCGTCAGCGTAATGGACAGCCCGGCGTTCAGGAACGCCTGCTCCCGCAGACGGCGGGCCAGTACATCGTACTCGTACTCAGTGGTCTCGGAGAAAATCTCCGGGTCCGCCTGGAAGCGAATGAGGGTGCCGTGCCCCTCCCGATCGGCAATAATATGCAGGTCGTCCACCGGCTTGCCGCGCTCAAAGCGCTGGGCGTACACATGGCCGTTCTGGGTCACCTCTACCTCCAGCCACTGGGACAGAGCATTTACCACAGAGGAGCCTACGCCGTGCAGACCGCCGGATACCTTATAGCCGGAGCCGCCGAACTTACCGCCGGCGTGGAGCACGGTGAGCACCACCGTTACAGCAGGCAGACCGGTCTTTTCGTTAATGCCGGTGGGAATACCACGGCCGTTATCCCGCACGCTAATCACATTGCCGGGCAAAATCTCCGTCTCAATGTGGGTGCAGACCCCGGCCAGTGCCTCGTCAATGGAGTTGTCTACGATCTCATACACCAGGTGGTGCAGACCTCGGGGGCCGGTGGAGCCGATATACATACCCGGGCGCTTGCGGACGGCCTCCAGGCCCTCCAGCACCTGAATATCTTTTGCGGAATATTCTTCCGTTACAACGGTGTCCATATCCGCTTCTTCCAAAACAGTCTTTTCTTCTTCAGCCATAACTTCTGCCTTTCTGCCCACAAAGGCGTCCTCCGCACTGTGGGCAGGTGCGGTACCTGTGTCCGTATTCTATCGAAAATGGGCTATTTCCATCGTTTGATCAGCGTGCTTACATTCAGGGGACTGATATACACCGTTTCTTTGGTAAGCACATAGCTTTTGGGCAGGTCGTAATTTACATACTGCACCCGCTTTTGCTGCTCTGCCCTGGTTAAAAAATCCCGGGTGGCCTTACCTACCGTGGAGGTATCCATATCAAAAATACCAATAATATCGCCGGTACGCACCACTGTGTCGCCGCCAATGTGCAGGAGCATCAGTTCACCACCTTGCCGTTTTCAATATGAAAGGTTTTGCCCCGGGTGCCACGCAAGATGGTGCCCGCATCACAGCAGGTGATAAACAACTGCATACCCTTCATGTGGTTGAGAATATAATCTTGCCGCCCTTCGTCCAACTCGCTCATTACATCGTCCAGTAGGGCAATAGGGGCTTCATTTGTTTTTTGTTGCAGAATTTCCGCCTCCGCCAGTTTTAGGGAGAGCACACAACTGCGCTGCTGCCCCTGACTGCCGTACTTTCGGGCAGAAATACCGTTTAAGGTAATATCCAGATCATCCCTGTGGGGTCCAACGGTGGTGGCCCGGTGGTAAATATCCTCGCTGCGGGCACTTTCCAACAGAGAGAGCAGGCGCCGTTCCAGTTCTTCTACGGCCAAATCACCGTAATCAAAGGCGCCTTGCAGTCGGGCGCCGATCTGCTCCCGCCCGCTGGACAGACCGGTGTGAATACGAGAAAGCGGTTCTTCCAGCGCAGCCACATAGGCACGGCGCTGATAAATGATCTTTGCCCCGGCACGAGCCAGGTTGCCGTCCCAAATAAACAGGGTGTCGGCGCTCATTTTACCTGCCGCAATATCTCGCAGCAGCATATTCCGCTGGGCCAAACTGCGATTGTAGTCGCTGAGCAATTTTTTATATCCTGTACGGATTTGGCACAGAGCAAGATCTAAAAACTTGCGCCGTTCTGCCGGGCCGTCTTTAATCATGGTTAAATGGGCGGGGCTGAACACCACCGCCTTGATCTCCTCCCCCAGTGCGGCGGCAGAGGTCTTGGCAATGCCGTTTAAGGTGGCGCTGCGGCGTTTTTTAATCTGTAACATGGCCGTTTGGGGTCGATTACCGCTGACAAAATGAATTTGCAGCTGTGCCTGTTCTTTGCCAAACTGTACCAGCTCGCTGTCTCGGGCGCCGCGAAAACTTTTAGCGCCGGTAAACAGGTACACCGCTTCAATCAAATTGGTCTTACCCTGGGCATTTTCGCCGTAGATCACATTTACATCGTCAAAATCCAGCACCAGGTGTTCCAGGTTGCGGTAGGCGTCAATACCCATGCGTTCTATCTTCATTGCTGTATGGTATAATCGGTGCCGTGGATGGCCACCACATCGCCGGGCTTGATTTTTTTGCCTCTCGCGGTACAGGTCTCCCCATTTACTTTCACCAGTCCATCCTGGATCATTTGCTTGGCCTGGCCGCCGGTTTCCGCCTCGCCTTTGAATTTCAGCAGCGCGTCCAGCCGGATAAAAGGGGTGCTGATGGTCACCGTTTCTTGCCGGTGGGGTTTGATATTTACATTAAGCTTCATTTTTCAGCCTCATCGGCAGCACCAAGAACAGGAAGCTGTCGTCGGTCATCGGCAGCACCTTCACCGGGCTAACCGGGCCGGACAACTCAATGCGTACCTGATCGGTGTCTGCGGCGTTCAGTGCGTCCAGCACATATTTGGAGTTAAAACCGATTTCCACCCGATCGCCGCTTACATTGGCGTGGGTGTAGTTTACCACCCGGCCCAGGCCGGACACAGTAGATACCCGCATTTCGTCTGCATCAAACAGGCAGCGAATGGGGTTCTTTTGGTTATTTTCAATGACCGGAATGGTACTGGTAATGCAGTGAATGGCATCCTCGGTGTTAATAAGTACCGTGGTATTACTGCTTTTAGGCACTGCGGCGTTATAATCTAAGAATTCGCCTTCCAGCAATCGGCTGATAATGCTGTACTGCCCCACTTCAAATACAATATGACGCTTGCCTACGGAGACGGAAATATTTTCGTCCTCCTCCGGGTTCAGCAGCTTAATCAGCTCCCGTACCGTCTTTTTGGGTACGATAAAACTAATATCCTCACCGTCATATTTTACGGTTTCCGTGCGAATGGCCAAGCGGTAGCCGTCTACGCCGATCAGGCGCAACTGGTTCAGGCTCATTTCAAATTTAAGCCCTGTGTGTACCGGCTTAGAGGCTTCGCTGTCTGCCACCGCAAACAGCGTCTGCTGTACCATCTTTTGCAACAGGTTCTGATTTAAGAACAGAGGATAGCCGCCGCTGACGCTGGGCAGCTCCGGATAATCGTCTGCGTCAATACCGGTAATGGCATATTGGGCAGCGCCGCAAATAATAGAAACAGAAGTGCCGCTGATGTCAAAGGTTACCGTCTCTGCCGTCAGCTCCTTGATGATATTGCAAAGCACTTTGGCATTGATCACTATGGCACCCGGTTCGGTAACGCTGGCTTGCAGGGTGGTGTTAATGCCAAACTCAAAGTCATAGCCGGTGAGGCTCAGCGTATCGCTGCCGCATTCCATTAAGATACCCTCAATGGTGGGTACGGTCATTTTGGTACTGACTGCGCGCATCACATTATTGCAGGCGGTATTCAGTTCTCTGGCGTTGCAGGTGAATTTCATAAAATTCGCTCCCTCCGTTTCCTATTACAGTATGGGTTTTAGTAGTAGTAGTATAGGGCGGTGAAAGTGTGGAAAGCGGCAAAATTGCGGTCAACCGCGGGATTTTTGGCGCCTTTTTCTTCCACGCCCGGATTTTGAAAATTTGTTGAAGATGTGGAAAGATTTTGTCTTTCACAAGGGGTGTGTAAATTTTCTTTGTGCAAAATGAAAAAAATGTTGAAAATTTTGGTTTGTAAGGCGCGTATTTTTGCCTTACTGATTATCCTTGTGTTGGTTAATGTTGTTGACAATGTCGTTGACCTGGCGAGCCAGGCGAGAGTCCTTTTTCATGGCCTTTTCAATACTGTTCACATTGTACATAATGGTGGAATGGTCTTTTTTAAATTCTTTGCCGATCGCCACATAGCTCATACCGGTTACTTCCCGGATCACATAAAAGGTAATCTTACGGGCGTGCGTTACGGCTGCTTGTTGCTTGGTGCTGTAAATTTCTTCCTCAGAGATGCCGGTAACCCGGCTCACCTCGTCTACCACTCTTTGAATGGTGACCGGTAGGGGCTGGCTGTCCTCAATAATATCTTTAATTACCGTCTGTGCCCCGGCAATGGTGGGCTTTTGGTTAAACAGGTTTTGCATGGCCTGCAATTTTTTTGTCACGCTCTCCAGGTGGCGAATATTGTTTTTTACATTTTTTGCAATATATTCTACCACTTCTTGGGGAATGTCAAAATCCAGCATTTCCGCCTTGCGCTTAATGACGGCACAGCGGGTCTCAAATTCCGGCGGGTTAATGTCCGCCAGCAGACCGCTTTCAAACCGGGTTTTCAATCGGTCGGTAATCATGGGAATGTCTTTCGGCACCCGGTCAGAGGTAATGACCACTTGCTTGCCTGCGTCCTTCAATGCAGAGAAGGTGTGGAAGAACTCCTCAGTAATGGATTCTTTCCCGGCTAAAAACTGAATATCATCCACCAAAAGTACATCAATATTTTTTCTGTATTTGTCGTGGAAGTCATCGGTAGTGTGCCGCTGCAAGGCAATTACAAATTCGTTGCCAAAGCTTTCCGCCTTTACATAAAGAATACGCTTTTCCGGAAAATTGTCTTGAATTTCGTGCCAAATGGCGTTAAGCAGGTGGGTCTTACCCAGTCCGGAGGGACCGTAAATAAACAGCGGGTTATAGTTGGTTTGGCTGCTGACGCCGCCCGGATCCTTTGCCACCGCCATGGCTGCACGGTAAGCAAATTTGTTGGAATAGCCCTCAATAAAGGTGTCAAAAGTATGAATATCCCCCGGCTGCTCCGTGGGCAACAGATGGGTATCCTTGGGCTTTACTTCTTCTTTAGGCGTATTGTCCCGGGTTGTGATCTCTACCGTAACATGAAAGCCGATCACTTCTTCAAATGCCGCTTCCAACGGTTCTTTATACTGCTCGCTGACAATATTGTATTTCATTTGGTTATTACACTCCACCACAGCACATTTGCCGTCCAGGTTCTTTAAAATCAGATCCTGCAGCCACATTCTGTAGGCAGTCTCGCTGACCTGGGGCTTCATGTAATTTAAAACAGCCATCCAAATTTCATTTATGGAATCCATATCTTCTCCTTAAGGGTACTTCACAAATCTCATAATGGTCGTGGTTGGGGCACCGGAGCCGCCTTTCGTCACGACGCCAGAATACAGAGTCTATTATAGCAGTATTTATGATTATAATCAATACTTATTGTAAAAATATATATATTATATATATAATATAGAATAGATATTCTATAATATAAAATCCGGGCACGATAACGAATTTCTTCAGCGTGGATTTGGTACAGATGCTGAACAATAAAAATGTGCCGGTGTACCTTGCACCGGCGGGTGCAATCCTGTATAATAAGCATATTAAGACAGAAAGGAGCACCCCCTTATGAAGATCTTTAAAAACCGGGGCGATATTTATCTTTCCAAGTCTCGCACCGGGGCAGATCGGGAACAGCATATTCTCCTGGGTATTTTGGCAGCTGTGCTCCTGGTGTCTGTGGTGGTTGTGGTCTATGTAGGGGCCAAAAATGATTTTTCCGCCAAGAAGTTTTTTGCCCCGGACCAAACGGTAGCAATTTCACAAACAGCCGACGATACCACCGCCCCGCCGGAGCTGCCTCGGGTCAGCGGAAAAACCAATTATCTGCTGGCGCTTACCGGCAAAGATAACCAAAATTTGTATGCGTCTGTGCTGATCCAAACGGATATGGACAGCGTGTCTTATAAAATTTGCAATCTGCTGCCCCAAACCACCGCAGAGGGCAGCACCTTAGCAGGCGTTTACAACAGCGGCGGGATCAACAGCTTGGTACAGATGACGGAGACAGCCACCGGGATCAAGCCGGATTTTTACATTGTAATGACCGTTACGGATTTTGCGTCATTCTTTGATGATTTAGGGGAGGTAAATTATCCTCTTGCAGCGGATGTTAAGTACCGCAACACCACCGCGGCAGATCCGTTCAGTTTGCGGATCAGCGCCGGCGAGGCCAGTCTGAACGGCAAGCGCTTTACTGCTTTGTGGCGCTATTTTTTGGAGGAAAAAGACTTAAAGTCTGCCAACGATTTAGGTTTGGCGGCGCTGAATATGTTGTTCAGTGCAGACAACGGCACGGAGAAAGACGAGTTGTTTCGGAATTTTGTGACCCTGGCGCGTACCAATCTGACCGTGCGTGATTTTTCCGGTCGCAGCGACAATATCAAGGTACTTACCGGCACCAAAAACGGCGTGAATGCCTACAATGTGGAGCCGGAATACAACGGCAATGCCTTAACAGCCCGTGATAAAAGCACCATACAGGGTTATTTCAGCAAATAACGGGTACACACTGCTTTTACGGCAAAAGTGCCGCAATGGGCCGTCTGTGCCGAATTTTAGGAGAACAGATCAATGGATAAAGAAAGATTGCAAGCCGCTGTGCGGGAGATTTTGCTGGCCGTAGGCGAGGATCCGGATCGCCCGGGACTGGTAGAGACCCCCCGCCGCGTGGCAGATATGTACGCCGAGGTGTTTGCCGGACTGGAAACGGACCCGCGTCAGCACTTAAAATTTTTTGAAGAAAAAAGCACCGACGAAATGGTGATCGTGCGGGATATTCCCTTTGCCTCTATGTGCGAGCACCACCTGCTGCCCTTTGTGGGCAAGGCGCATATTGCCTATATTCCGGCAGACAACCGCATTATCGGCCTATCCAAGTTTGCCCGCATTGTGGACTGCTTTGCCCGCCGTCCCCAGGTGCAGGAGCGACTGACCCACGATGTGGCAGACTTTTTGAACGAGGAGCTTCGTCCCAAGGGCGTGGCGGTGATCTTAGAGGCGGAGCATATGTGTATGAATATGCGTGGCGCTAAGGCTGCCGGCAGTACCACCCAAACCTCCGCTTTGCGGGGCATTATGAAAACGGACGCGCGCACCCGCGCCGAGGCGCTGGCACTGCTGACCAAGTAAGGAGTAACGATGGCTGTTTGGCATTGCAGAGAGAAAGAGATTGAGTACGGCAGCAAGGTTTTGCTGATGGGTATTGTAAATGTGACCCCGGACTCCTTTTCCGACGGAGGCGACTGGCTGGACCCGGCCACGGCGCTGACCCATGCCCGGGCGCTGGAGGCGCAGGGGGCGGATATTTTAGACATTGGCGGTCAGTCCACGCGCCCGGGGCACACCCCGGTGACAGATAAAGAGGAATGGGCGCGGCTGGAGCCGGTGCTGTCTGTTCTTTGTAAGGAGACGGCGCTGCCGGTGTCGGTAGATACGTATTACCCCTATGTGGCGGCGCAGGCGCTGCGCTGCGGGGCGCAGATCATCAATGATGTGAGCGGTGTGGTCAATCCGGAAATGGCTGATGTGGTGTGCCGCTACGGTGCCGGCTGGGTGATTATGCACGCCGGGCCGGGCACGCCGGCGGATGTAAAGGCTTTTTTTGCGGACAGCGTGACCGCCTGCCGGGCACTGGGTGTGCAGGACAGCCAAATTTGCCTGGATATGGGCATTGGCTTTGGCAAGAATTTTCAGCAGGACTTGGCGCTGATCGCCAATATTCCCCAATACAAAATGGTGGGCTTTCCGCTGCTGCTGGGCTGCTCCCGCAAGCGGGTGATCGGCCGGGGCAGTGATCAGCCGGAGCCAAAGGCGCGCACATACGGCAACATTGCCGCCGATACTGTGGGTATTTTAGGCGGTGCGGACATCATCCGCCTGCATAATATAGAACAGGAAAAACAGGGCGTCTTCATGGCGCAGCATTTGAAAGGAGCAAAAATATGATCAGTGTAACCACCCCTACCGTTGAGAACGGCGTGATCGTGGAGTACAAGGGTATTGTCACCGGTCAGGTGGTCAACGGCGTGAATTTTATTAAGGACTTTGGCGCCTCGATTCGCAACATTGTGGGCGGGCGCAGCGCCGGGTATGAGGAGGAGCTGGAAAGCGCCCGTCAGGCCGCGCTGTCAGAGATGGAGAGCCACGCTGTCCGGCTGGGCGCCAATGCGGTTGTAGGCGTCAATATCGACTACGAGGTGCTGGGTCAGGGCAATATGCTGATGGTCAGCGCCACCGGCACCGCAGTGGTGGTGCAGAACAAATGACAGACAGAATTTTGATCCGCGGTCTGCGGCTGTTTGGCTATCACGGGGTGAACCCGGAGGAGAAAATTCAGGGTCAGCGCTTTGAGATTGACGCGGATTTGTATGTAAATTTGGCAAAGGCATGCCACAGCGACCGGGTGGAGGACACCGTCAGTTATGCCAAGGTGATCAAAATGCTGCGCCGGGTGTTCACAGAGCGCACCAATGATCTGTTGGAGCGCACCGCAGAGGATCTGACCGCCGCGGTACTGGCAGAGTACCCGGAGGTGCTGCGGGTGGATTTGACCTTAAAGAAACCACAGGCGCCTATTCAGGCAGATTTTGACTGGGTGGGAGTCACCATTTCCAGAGACAGGAAGTAAATATGTATTATGTACTTAGCGCCGGCACCAATTTGGGCGACCGGCTGGCCAATTTAACTTATTGCAGAGAGGCACTGGACCTGGTGCCCGGCACCCATGTGGTGTCTGCCTCTGCCGTTTATCAGACCCAGCCGGTGGGTTATGCCCGGCAGGACGATTTTTACAACGTGTGCTTTTTGGTAGAGTCCCGGCTAAACCCGCATGAGATGCTGGGCGTGTGCCTGGGACTGGAGGCCGGTTTGGGTCGGGTGCGCGGGGTAAAGAACGGCCCTCGGGTGCTGGATGTGGATGTGATCTTTGCCGGCAACTTGCAATTACAAACGGAGAATTTGGTGGTGCCCCACCCCCGCTACCGGGAACGCCGCTTTGTGCTCCAACCGCTCCTTGATATTTTCGTAGACGGCCGGGCATTCGGTATGGAGTTTGCCTCCTGTCTGGACAAAATCGACGGCCAGGCAGTGGAAAAGATTCCCACCCAGCCGGACTGGAATTTCTGAAAAACAAAAAATGACCCTGCTCTTATCCAATGAGCAGGGTCATTTTTTTTGCCATTTTTTTCCGTTAAAATGTGTGGGCACAGGCAAAAACTGCGTGGACTTTTTGTGCCCGCGCGGTGCAAACTAATAGAGCAAGGCGCGTTGCAATTTAATAACGGAGGACGAATATGAAAAAGAAAACGGTAAATATGATGAAGGGTTTGGGCGTGGCCATGGCTGTTGGCAGCATGGTTGCCGGCACGGTTGCCACCATGAACAGCAATTCCGCCAAGGCCCAAAAGACCATGAAAAAGGCGGTTAATTCCGTGGCGAATTTTGTAGATAATGTATCGTCTATGATGTAGCCGCCGGGCAAAAAAAAGAGACCCTTGGTAAAAAATACCAAGGGCCTTTTTCATTAAAATCAGTCGTTGGCGTGACCGGCAGTGCCGAACACAACATCGATCTTGTGTGCCACAACCTCCTCAATCAGGTCGCGGGCAGGGGTCAAATACTGACGGGGATCGAAGTGGGTGGGGTTCTCTGCAAAGTGCTTGCGGATGGCAGCGGTCATGGCGATACGAATATCGGAGTCTACATTGATTTTGCAGACAGCCATGGAAGCAGCCTCACGCAGCATATCCTCCGGAATACCAATAGCGTCGGGCATCTGACCGCCGTACTGGTTGATCATCTTGATGTGGTCCTGGTTAACGGAGGACGCACCGTGCAGTACGATGGGGAAGCCGGGCAGACGGCGCTGCACCTCTTCCAGAATGTCAAAACGCAGCTGCGGCTTCTGGCCGGGCTTAAACTTGTAGGCGCCGTGGCTGGTGCCGATGGCGATGGCCAAGGAGTCCACACCGGTGCGGTTCACGAAATCCTCAACCTCTTCCGGGCGAGTGTAGCTCTCATTACCGGCCTCTACCTTTACATCATCTTCCACGCCGGCCAGGGTGCCAAGCTCGCCCTCAACCACGACACCGTGGGCGTGGGCATACTCAACCACCTTTTTGGTCAGAGCAATGTTCTCCTCATAGGGCTTGCTGGAACCGTCGATCATCACGGAGGTGAAGCCGCCGTCAATGCAGGCCTTGCAGGTCTCAAAATCCGGGCCGTGATCCAGGTGCAGGGCGATGGGCAGACCGGTCTCTTCGGCGGCAGCCTTTACCATAGCAACCAGGTAGTCGTGAGAGGCGTACTTGCGTGCGCCGGCGGAGCACTGCAGGATCACCGGGGCGTTCAGCTTCTTGGCTGCACGGGTGATGCCCTGCACGATCTCCATGTTATTTACATTGAAAGCACCGATGGCGTAACCGCCCTCATAAGCCTTCTTGAACATTTCGGTAGTTGTTACCAGTGGCATAGTGTTCTCTCCATTCAAAGTAAATTATGATCCGGCGGATCATTCATTGTGCATTATACACCATTTTGTCCAAAATAGCAAGCCGCAGCGCAGATTTTGCACCGCAGTTCTGCCACAAAACCGGCCGCTTGCGCCCCATTTTTTGTATGGTTTGATAGATTGGGGGTATAATTCTAAATCCCTCAGTCAGCTGCGCTGACAGCACCGGCTGGGTGGAGGGATTACAAGCAACCGCAAATCCATAAAAAAAGAGAACGGTTGGAGTACACCCTCTGTAAGGAAGTTACATAGAGAATATATGGAGAAGTAGAAGTCCGCACCCTTTTTAGGGCGCGGACTTCTACTTTGGATTGTGGTATCACGATCCGATGCTCGCTAAACTTGTGGACACAGTCGGTTTGAAAGTCATCTCATACGCTAACCTCTAAGCCGAATATCTAATGATCATATTGTTGACTTAACAAATAGCTGATCAATTGAGCCAAATATTGTTTTATAATCACCCAACTTTTCAAAACCATATTTTTCGTATAGCCCTATTTCTCCGCTCAGGATATATACTTTTTCATATCCTAGCTCACGAGCATATAAAATTGCGCTTTGAATCATTAACTCCGATAGTCTATTACCACGGTATGGTTCATCAACAAAAACAAATCCTATAAATGGTGTAAACGGATATTCTTTTGGCAGCTCATCCTTTTCAGCCAATGTGCAAAATCCTGCCACTTTTCCATTTACACAAGCAACAAACACTCTTTCCCATGTATTAAAGTCATTGCTTTTCATCTTTTGAGCCAAATAAGGGCCCGCTTTCCACGAGCATTTTTCAGCCAAACAAATAGTTTCATTCCAATATTCATGTATTTGGGTCATACAATAAATTTCAGTCATTTATTCCCCTTATAAAAATTCCCATTTATCGTATTGTAAGTATAGCACATAATCATAATTAGCATCAACACTACTCTCGGCAAGCTGCCATATATTCTCTCTGGTTAAATAAAATTAAAAGGATACGCCTCCTTACGAAGTGTATCCTTTGCCCGTTCTCTTTCGTTTTATCATTATTTTTTGTAATCGAGAATTTCTTTTGCCAGGTACACCGGGCGGCGCTTGGTCTCAATGTAATTCTTGGCCAGGTACTCGCCGATGATGCCGATGGTAAACAGCTGCATACCGCCAAAGAAAACGATCAGAATCACCGTCTGGGTAAAGCCGTCTACCGCAATGTGCTCCGTGGCCTTGCGAATGAGGGTCACGATAAAGTAAATAATAGAAAAAGCAGTGGAAAGCAGACCCAACACCGTTGCCAGCTTTAGCGGCGCGGTGGAGAAGGCCAAAATGCCGTTCCAGCCGTATTTCAGCAGCTTTTTGAACCCCCATTTGGTGGTGCCGCTGGCCCGCTCTTTGGCTTCATAGGGAATGTACTTGGTGTTAAAGCCCACCCAGCTGAACAGCCCCTTGGAAAAGCGGAAATACTCCGGCATTTGCAGCAGCGCATCCCGTACGGTGCGGCGGAAGGTGCGAAAGTCGGAAGCACCGTCCACAAAATCCACTTCGCTCATATTGGTGGCCATTTTGTAAAAAGCGGATTTCACGGAGGTCATCAGCTTGTTCTCGTGCCGGGTCTCCTGAAAGGCGCACACGCAGTCCGTGTCCGGCTCTGCGTCCAGAATTTCTGTCATTTGCTTTACGATGGCCGGATCCTGTTGCAGGTCTGCGTCAATCAAGCTGATATACTCGCCGTCGCAGTGTTGCAGCCCGGCGTAAATGGCGCTCTCCTTGCCAAAGTTGCGGGAGAAGCTGACCACCCGAATGTTCTGCCGGCTTTGCCGGTGCAGTTCCTTTAGATTTTGCAGGGTCTTGTCCTTGCTGCCGTCGTTGACAAAGACGATCTCGTAATCGGACGGGTCGGGAAATACCTCGGCCACCGCCCGGGCAAAGGGAAAAATATTGTCCTGCTCGTTAAAGCAGGGTACGATCAGCGACAGGCGCATGGAAATTCCTCTCTTTCACAACAGATATAGTATCGTATCCAGTAATGAAGTCATTATAACACGCCCGGGGGAAATGTCAAGAGAACAGAAATGGGAAAAATCCCTCCGTCTGCTCGCAAGCTCGCAGCCACCTCCCTTTACAAGGGAGGCTAATCGGTTACAACATCTCCGCCCCCCTTGCAAAGGGTGACTCCCCACGGTGCGGGGAGATGTCGCACAGCGACAGAGGGGACGGGCGCCAGTCAGGCGGAAGCGGCGCAGCCGCAGGGGGGATTGTGCCAGAGGCATTCTCTATCTTATTTTCTACCATGCAGCAGCGGCGACAGGGGTTTATAGATCCCGGCGCAAAGCGCAGCGCACAGCAGCCCCTTGGCAACGGTAAAGGGCAGGTTAAAGATAAAGAGCGCCTGCAAAATGCTCTTGGTGGCGGGCAAAATGGCCTGGTACATATCCAGCACCGCCGCCTGGGGAAAGCCCAGCACATTGTAGTAAAGCGGATAGATAATCCAGTAGTTGACCGGCACGCTGACGAGCCCCATAATCACCGCAGACAGCACGGCGGCGGCCAGAGCACCCCGCTTGGTTTTGTGCTTTTTATAGATTGCGCCGGCGGCAACGGACAGAACCGCCCCCAGCAGAAAGTTGGACAGCTCACCCACATACATACTGGAGGACAGGGGCAGGTGGATCAGATTTTTGATTCCTGCCACCGCCACGCCTGCCAGCGGACCGTAGGCAAAGGCCGCCAGCAGCTCCGGCAGGTCGGAAAAGTCCAGCTTAATAAAAGCGGGCATAATGGGAATGGGGAATTCCAAAAATTGCAGTGCAAAGGCAACGGCAGACAGCATGGCAATGCCGGTAAGCCGCCGGGCGGCGCCGGTTTTTGAGGTGGATTTGGTGGTTTTTGAATTTGCGGTCATCTTTCTTACTCCTTTTGACCGTGGGCAAAAGAGAAACCCCGGCACATGGCGTACCGGGGCAATTTGGTTTGACAAGACCAACGGCGGCGCAGCACTGCGCCGTACCTTTCCTCTCATCCGGACTTACAAGGGAATACCTTGCTCACCGTCGGTGCCTGAATTCCACAGGCTCGGCCCGTTGCCGGGTTCGCAGACTTTCACTGCCGGTAGGGATTTGCACCCTGCCCCGAAAAGTATTTGTCACCTATTATTATATGCAAGCCTGGCCGTTTGTCAAGGGGCGGGGTTGACAAGTGGTGTAAAATAAAATAAAATCGAGGGAGAAACACCGAACCTGCCGGAGAAGGAGCCTGTTATGGATGCATATTTGACGAATAATTTGGAGCAGTCGGACGAATTGGCCTATGATGTGGCGGATTTGTTTAAGCTGTTTGCAGACAGCACCCGCATTCGCATTTTGGTGCTGCTGTTTGACCGGGAGTTGTGCGTGGGGGATATTGCTGCCAATTTGGAGATGAGCCAGACTGCCATCTCCCACCAGCTGCGTATTCTAAAGCAAAACCACCTGATCAAGTACCGCCGGGAGGGCAAGAATATGATCTACGCCCTGGCGGACGACCATGTAAAGACCATTATCAACTGCGCCATTGAACACATTGAGGAGTAATATGAGCGAAAAAGAATTGCACACCCACGGGACGGATTGCGCCTGCGGTCACAACCACCATCACCACGACGACGGCTGCGGCTGCGGTCACGACCACGCCCATGAAGACATTGACAAAAAGGCCTTTTTGCGCAAGTTTGTGCCGGGGCTTTTCTTCTTTTTGCTGGGCGCGGCGGTGGAGCATCTGATCCCCGGCAGCGAGAGCAGCACCCTGTGGCATTATGTTGAGCTGGCAGCCTTTGCCTTGTCGTATATTTTTGTGGGCTTCTCCATTTTGCGCGAGGCGGTGGAGGGTGTGCTGGCCAAGAACATTTTTAACGAAAATCTGCTGATGGCGGTGGCGTCTCTGGGCGCCTTTGCCATTGGGGAGTATTCTGAGGGCTGCGCCGTGGTGCTGCTTTATACCGTGGGCGAATTTTTGCAAAGCCTGGCGGTGCAAAAGAGCCGCAGATCCATTAAAGGTATGCTGGAGCAAAAGCCGGACACCGTGCGGGTACAAGCGAAAGACGGCCTGACGGAGGCGGCGCCGGAGACGGTGCAGCCGGGCCAAACCATTGTTGTGGAGCCGGGGGAGAAGATCCACTTGGACGGTACGGTGCTGGAGGGCAATGCAGAGGTGGACACCGCCGCCCTTACCGGCGAGAGCATCCCGGTATCCGTTGCCCCGGGTATGGAGGTGCTGGCCGGCAGCGTAGCCATTGACGGCGCGCTGACCATTCGGGTAGACAAGCCTTATGGAGACTCGGCGGTGGCCCGGGTGCTGGCGGCACTGGAGCACGCCCAGGACAGCAAAAGCCATACGGAAAAATTCATCACCCGCTTTGCCCGCATTTACACCCCCATTGTGTGCGGCATTGCGCTGGCGCTGGTGCTGATCCCGCCCCTGTTCTTCGGCGGCGACTGGCACGAGTGGATCTACCGTGGGTTGTCGGCACTGGTGGTGTCCTGTCCCTGCGCCATTGTCATTTCCGTTCCCCTGTCCTTCTTCGGCGGGTTGGGCACCTGCTCCCGGGAGGGTATTTTGGTAAAGGGCGCCGATCATTTGGAGACTCTGGCCCGCTGCGATGTGGGTGTGTTTGACAAGACCGGCACCATCACCAGCGGCAAGTTTGAATTTGTGCGGTGCGAGTGCGTGCACTGCCATTGTATCGATAAGCACAACCACCGGGAGCTGCTGCGGATCATTGCCGCCTGCGAGCGGTTGTCTACCCATCCCATTGCCAAGTCCATTTGCCTGGCCTTTGGCCAGTTTGCCGATGACTGCGTGGTGACGGACGCCAAGAACTACGCCGGTATGGGCGTGTCTGCGGTGGTGGACGGCGTGCGCTACTATGCCGGGAATGAAAAGCTGATGCAAAAGATCGGTGTGCCCTTTACAGAAACGCAGCTGGTGGGCACTGCCGTGTACTGCTGTACGGACACGGAGTTCCTGGGCGACATTGTGTTTGCGGATATTATTAAAACGGACAGCCGGGAGGCCATTGACCGGCTGCACCGTATGGGTATGAAGCAGGCCATTATGCTCACCGGCGACCGAGCGTCCATTGCGGCGGATATTGCCGCCAAGGCCGGGTTGGACGGCTACTATGCCAAGCTGCTGCCGGAAGAGAAGGTGCAGCGGGTGCAGGCCTTGCAGCAGCAGGGCCACACGGTGCTGTATGCCGGCGACGGTATTAACGACGCACCGGTGCTGGCAGCGGCGGATCTGGGCGTAGCCATGGGCGGCGCCGGAGCGGATGTGGCCATTGAGGCGTCGGATATGGTGATCCAGGGCGACTCCCTGAGCCAGCTGCCGGTGGGCGTGACCGTTGCCCGCAAGACTGTGGGCATTGCCCGGGAGAATATTATCTTTGCGATTGCGGTTAAGCTGCTGATCATTCTTGGCTGCGCCGTGGGTATTTTTGATGAGAACGCCATGTGGCTGGCAGTGTTCGGCGATGTGGGCGTGTGTTTGCTGGCGGTGGCGAATGCCCTGCGGGTGCTGCATATCCGCAAGAAGAAAAAGTAAAACAGAAAAGCAATCGGATAAAACAAAAAAAGGGACTGCTGGGCAGTCTCTTTTTCTTTTGCCTTTTATCCATCATTACTAAAAAATTCAGGGCGATTTTGTGCATATTTTTTCTTGACAAACGGCGGTGCGGGCGTTCTATTCTCTGTCAAGAGGAAAAGATGAAATTTTCTAAAAAATAGCAATTTTCACAAAAATTCGCGGTGTGGGATTTCTTCTCAAAAATGTTGAAAACTATGTGTAAAGGGTTAAAAACTCCTATGATTTTGAGTTTTCAACCGGAAAAATGCCCGATATTATGCGAAAAATGCCCAAATTTTCAACATTTTCCACCGTCTTTTCCACAATCTGTGGGCGCAAGGTCAATATACTGATTGTAGTGGCTGCGTGGGCTGTCAAGGCTTTTTTTATGCTCACAATTCACAAAATTCCGGTATATTTTTGGCATCTTTGCCACACACTAAATTCAGCAAACAGAAAGGACGAACAGCATGATCAAAGGCGTCAGCAAACAGGTGCTTGAGGTGACCAATCCGGAAAACCCGTATTTTGAAAAAATCGTGTTTTTTGTAAAACCCCAGTACGCCCGAGAGGACCGGGTTGTGCTGGAGCGAGAGGCCCATTCCCTGGCTGCCCGCGCCGGTCGGCCGCCCAGAGTGCGCCGCTCCCGACGGGAGAAGTGGCACTTTGCCCTGCGTTGTCTGCTTAGTGCCCTGGCCGGGGTGGCGCTGTCCTTCTTGATCTACACGCTGTGTTGAAAGGGTGATCTCTCATGACGATTTATAAGGCCGTGCGGAATTTCTTAACGGTGTTTGTGGTGCTGGCTGTGGCTGCCGGTGCCCTTTGCATTGGCGGCGGGGTGTACTATGCGGTGCAGTCCGCTGCCAGCAGCCAGGTGCTCTCCAAGCTGGGCTCCACCGGTGCGGAGGTGACCCGTGTGCAAAAGAAGCTCAAGGAGCTGGGCTATTACAGCGGCGCAGCCGACGGTATTTACGGCAATGCCACCAAGGCGGCTGTTAAGGCGTTTCAAAAGAACTGCGGCATTACCGCAGACGGCGTGGCCGGGCCAAAGACCCTGTTGTACCTGGGGCTGGGCGGCAGCAGCAGCGGCAACAGTACCGGGTATTCGGATGCGGATGTGGAGCTGCTGGCCAAGGTGATCAGCGCTGAGGCTCGAGGCGAATCCTATGAGGGTCAGGTGGCGGTGGGTGCCGTGATCCTGAATCGGGTGGCGCACCCCTCCTTCCCCAATTCCATCAGCGGCGTGGTGTACCAAAACGGGGCGTTCTCCTGCGTCAACGACTCCAACTGGTACGCCCCGGTGGCAGACAGCGCCAAGCGCGCCGCCACGGATGCCCTGAACGGATGGGACCCCTCCGGCGGTGCGGTGTATTATTTCAATGCGTCCAAAACCTCGGACAAGTTTATGCACTCCCGACCGGTGATCAAGGTGATCGGCAATCATAAGTTTTGCTCGTAGGGTAGGTATGCGCCTGCGGGCGGCAGATTGCCGCCCCTACGATAAACCTTTTTGCCCCCTTGTAAAGGGAGGCAAAAAGGTATAGATTTATATACAAAAAACCGACACCCACGGGTGTCGGTTTTCTTTTGCGTTTCTTATTTGGTAAAGAAGGTGGTGAAGGCTTTGTAGGCCATATATACATCAATTTTGGAAACGATCTCATAGGGTGCGTGCATGGAGAGCACCGGCACGCCTACATCAATCACATCTACATCCAAATTGGCAATATACATAGCCACGGTGCCGCCGCCGCCACCGTCAACCTTGCCCAGCTCGCCGCTTTGCCACAGCACGCCGTTTTCCTCCAGCAAGTTTTTGACAAAGCTCACATACTCGGCGCTGGCGTCGGAAGTGCCGCTTTTGCCGTGGGAGCCGGTAAACTTGGTGACCACCACGCCCTCGTTGATAAAGGAGGCGTTGTTCTTCTCAAAGGCAGAGGACCAGGTGGGGTCAAAGGCAGCGTTTACATCGGCGCTCAGGCACTTGGAGTTGCGCAGCACATCGCGGCCCTCGTAGCCCTCCAGCCGCGCCAAATCCTCAATAAAGTATTTTAGATAGCTGGAGTTCAGCCCGGTGTTGCCGTCGGAGCCGGTCTCCTCTTTATCCGTCAGCACGGTAATGCAGGTGTACTCCGGCGGCTCGCTGACGCTGAGAATGGCCTGCAAGGCCGGATAGGCGCACACACGGTCGTCGTGGCCGTAGCCGCCGATCAGGGAGCGGTCAAATCCCAGGTCGTCAACGGTAAAGGCCGGCACCAACTCCAGCTCGGCAGACAGCAGATCCCGCTCCACAATGCCGTATTTCTCATACAGCAAATTGAGGATATTGAGCTTCACCTTTTCGCTGGCTTTGTCGTCCTTAAAGGGGCGGGAGCCGATGACAATGTTCAACTCTTCCCCTTTGATCAGCTCGTTGATCTTGCGGGTGTACTGCTCCAGCGCCAAGTGTGGCAGAATGTCCGTAATACAGAACTTGGGGTCACCCGGCTCCTCGCCCAGGCGCACATCCACATAGGTGCCGTCGTTTTTGCAAATGCGGCCGTGGAGGGACAGGGGAATGGCGGTCCACTGGTACTTTTTAATACCGCCGTAGTAGTGGGTCTTAAACAGCGCCAGCCCGTTGTCCTCGTACACCGGGCGCTGCTTTAAGTCAATGCGAGGAGAGTCAATGTGGGCAGCAGCAATGCGCACGCCGTCCTTAATGCTGCGCTTGCCCTTCACGCACAGGATAATGGCCTTGCCTCGGTTCATCTTGTACACCTTGGCGCCCGGCTCCAGCTGGTCGCCGAATTCATCAAAGGGCAGGAACCCGGCAGCCCGCGCCTGGTCCAGTGCCTGGGCAGCGGCCTCTCGCTCGGTTTTGCAGTGATAGAGGAAGTCCTTGTACCCCTCGCAAAAATCATCACATACGCCCAGCTCGGCGTCGTCCATAAAGTCTACGCCGTTCTCGCGCTTGTTGAACAGCAGCTCTTGCAGCTGCTGACCCTTGGTTTTTTCTTCACTCATAAGATAGCCTCCAGTATTCTGTCCACTTGGGATTTTATATCTCTGCCGTCATTGGTGACGGTGAATGTGCATTTCTCGGTGTAAAAGTCTGCCGCCGGTTGGGCCTGCATACGCAGCTGTGCCGCCGCCCGGTCTATGCCGTCCCGCTCCATAATTCGAGCCAGGCGGGTGTCCTTAGGCGCAGTCACCGCCAGGGTGTAGGCACACAGGGCGTCCGCGCCGCTTTCAAACAGCTGGGGCGCATCCAGCACCGCCGGTATCTTTGCTTGCTGCACACAGGCATCCAGCACCGCCGGATGGGTTACATGATCCAGCTTTTCCGTAGCGGCAGGGGTGGCAAAGGCTTTGGCTGCCAAGGTTTTGCGGTCCAGGGCGCCGTCCTTGATGATCTCCTGCCCAAAGGCAGCCGCCAGGTCTTGCAGCAGGGGCGCGCCGGGGACGGTCAGCTGGCCATAGACCCGGTCGCAGTCCACCGGGTGCAGCCCGGCCTGTGCCAGCAGGCGGCACACATAGCCTTTCCCTGCGCCGGTAGGCCCGGTCACGCCGATAAGAAAAGGCTTTGTCAGGTCTAAAATGCGAAAGGCCGCTGCCCGGATCAGCCGGTTGTATACTGCCATACCCACCCCGGTTTTGCGGGGCATACGGGCGTAGACTTTTTTGGCGCCCAGTTCGTCCAGCCGCCGCAGGGCGTCAAACAGCTCTCGTGCCTGGCTTAGGTCGTCGGTGGCCTTGCCGTAGGGCACCTTGGGCACCGTTACCCGGTCTTCTTCATAGCACAGGGCGTAGCAGCCCGGTTGGCTGTTTACAAAGGCGGCGTAGGCGGCGCTGTCGCCGTTTACTAAAATCACTTGCGCCTTGGGGGCGTAGTGCTTGTATTTCATGCCGGGAGAGGCGGCGGTCTCGCCGTCTGCCATCTTTTCCAGCACCGCGGGAGCCACGGCAATGGGGCCGATCTCTGCCTCCAGCATTTCCTTGGTTACTGCGCCGGGGCGCAGCAGCGTTGGGGTATGGGTAGCCAGGGTGATCACCGTGGACTCCACCCCGTAGGCGCAGTCGCCGCCGTCTACGATGGCAGCAATTTTGCCGTTCATATCCTCTTGCACATATTTGGCTCTTGTGGGGCTGGGCAGCCCGCTGGTGTTGGCGCTGGGGGCCGCTACCGGCACCCCCGCCAGTTGCAGCAGTCGGTGGGCCACCGGGTTCTCCGGCATACGCACCGCCACCGTGTCCAGTCCGCCGCTGACCACTTTGCCGATTTTATCGCTTTTGGGCAGGATCACCGTCAGCGGTCCGGGGAAAAAGCGGTCAAAAAGTTTTTTGGCTTTCTCCGGAATTTCCTGCACCAGCGGGGCAATGTCTGCTTTCTCTGCCACATGCACAATCAGCGGGTTGTCGCTGGGGCGGCCCTTGGCGGCGTAAATTTGTGCCACGGCGGTTTCGTTCAGGGCGTCGGCGCCCAGTCCGTATACCGTCTCGGTGGGAAAGGCCACCAGCTGCCCCTGCCGCAGCAGTTCCCCGGCCAGCGCCAGGTCTTGTTCTGTTGTTCCCAGTTGTTTGGTTTCCATATCTTGTGTCCTTGATTTGATTTGCGGGGAATCCCTCCACCGCCTGTGGGATGATTTCCAAATCCCTCCGTCTGCTCACAAGCTCGCAGCCACCTCCCTTTACAAGGGAGGCTAATCGGTTACAAAATCTCCGCCCCCCTTGCAAAGGGTGACTCCCCGCAGTGCGGGGAGATGTCGCGTAGCGACAGAGGGGACGGGCGCCAGTCAGGCGGAAGCGGCGTAGCCGCAAGGGGGATTGCGCCAGAGGCGTTTTATACCCGGTTGACCGTAGGGGCGGCAACCTGCCGCCCGCCTTGAATGTCATCCGTATAGGGCGCGATGCCCACATCGCACCGCCGGTATCATTCCTACATTATTCCTCCGCGGCGCTGAGTTTGGCTGCCGTATCGGCGGTGATCAGGGCGTCGATCAATTCGTCCAGATCGCCGTTTAAGATTTGTTCCAGTCGATACAGAGTCAGGTTGATCCGGTGATCGGTGACCCGCCCCTGGGGGTAGTTATAGGTGCGGATCCGCTCGCTGCGGTCGCCGGTGCCTACCTGGCTTTTCCGTTCGCCGGCAATGGCGGCGTCGTGCTTGGCCTTTTCTGCGTCATACAGTCGTGCGCGCAGCACCTTCATGGCCTTGTCTTTGTTTTTATGCTGGCTGCGCTCGTCCTGGCACTCCACCACCGTGCCGGTGGGCAGGTGGGTAATGCGAATGGCGGAGGAGGTTTTGTTGATGTGCTGCCCCCCTGCGCCGGAGGAGCGGAAAGTGTCGATCTGCAAGTCCTTGGGGTCCAGCTCAAAGTCCACTTCCTCCGCTTCCGGCAGCACCGCAACCGTTACGGTGGAGGTGTGAATGCGACCCTGACTCTCCGTTTCCGGCACCCGCTGCACCCGGTGCACCCCGCTTTCAAACTTAAAGCGGGAGTAGGCGCCGTCGCCGTCAATGGAAAAGCTGATTTCCTTGTATCCGCCCAGCTCCGTGGCGTTCTCAGACAGAATTTCGCTCTTAAAGCCCTTTTGCTCCGCGTACATACTATACATACGGTACAGCACCCCGGCAAACAGGGCACTTTCGTCACCGCCGGCGCCGCCGCGGATCTCAATAATTACATTTTTGTCGTCGTTGGGATCCCGGGGCAGCAGCAAAATTTTCAACTGCTCTTGCAGCTGTTCCAGCGCTGCCTCGCTGTCTTTCAGTTCTTCCCTTGCCAGATCGCACAGCTCCGGGTCGCTTTCGCTTTGCAGCAGCTCTCGGGCTTCTTCCGCCGCCGTTTTGGCGGTTTTATAGCGGGCAAAGGTCTCTACCACCGGGGTTAAGTGCTTTTGTTCTTTCATCAGGGCGGTGTAGCGGCTGATGTCTGCCACCACCGCCGGGTCGCACAGGTCTGCGGCGATCTTGTTGTACCGTTCTTCTACACGGCTGAGTTTTTCAAACATAAGTGTCTCCTTTTATATGTATTATATAATGAAAAGGAGACGGGCTATCCGTCCTGTACCACCCCACGGATCAGCTTTTCCGCCTTGATCCGGGGCAGCAGCACCTCGCGCCCGCAGCCGGTGCATTTTAATTTGTAGTCTACGCCCAGGCGGGTCACTTCAAAGATCGCGCACCCGCAAGGGTGTGGCTTTTTCATTTTGACCCGATCGTGCAGTTGTAATTCCATGGGGTTCTCCCCTCGTTTATTCTTGTTTACAGTATAGCACCTTTTGGCCGATTTTACAACATATCCGCCTATCGACAGGCATATATTTATAGCACAGGCAATTCGGAAAGGCGTGAGAACATGGAATTCTACCCGGAGGGAATGAATGCAGAACTGGACCGGCAATTTACTACACCGGAGGCGCTGCGCCGGGCGATGATGCAGGGATCCGTACTGGAGAGTCGGGTGCTGCTTTGTGACCGGGAACATAATCTTCATGTGGACCTGGGTGCCATGCGAGGGATCATTCCCCGGGAGGAGGGCGCCGTAGGAATCGACGACGGCACGGTGCGGGATATTGCCCTGATTTCTAAAGTTGGCAAGCGGGTGTGTTTTTCGATTTTAGGCTTTCAGCGGGAGGACGACGGCCCCTTTACCGCTATTCTTTCCCGCCGGGCGGTGCAGCTGCGGTGCAAGGCAGAGTTTTTGGACACTTTAGAGCCGGGCGACGTGATTCCTGCCCGGGTGACCCATTTGGAGAAGTTTGGCGCGTTTATTGATGTGGGGGCGGGGCTGAACGCCCTGATCCCTATTGATATGCTTTCGGTCAGCCGCATTGACCACCCCCGTGCCCGCCTGCGAGAGGGACAGGAACTACGGGTGGTGCTGCGCAGCCGAGAGCCGGATAAGCTGACTTTTAGTCTAAAGGAGCTGCTGGGCACCTGGCAGCAGAATGCAGCGGGCTTCTCCTCCGGTGAGACGGTGCCCGGCGTGGTGCGCAGCGTAGAGCCTTACGGCGTGTTTGTAGAGTTGACCCCAAATTTGGCGGGTCTGGCAGAGCCCAGCGCCGCTTTGGAGCCGGGTCAGCCGGTGGCTGTGTATGTGAAGTCTATTTTGCCGGAGAAAATGAAGATCAAGCTGGTGGTGGTAGAGGCCTTTGACCCGCCGGCACCGGTGACGCCCCTGACCTACTATGTGGACGGCACCCGCATGGACCGTTGGGTGTATTCCACCCCCACCGCCCCTCGCCAAATCGTCACAGACTTTGCCGCCCTGCGATCACAAGAAAAAAGCACCCTTTAAGGGTGCTTTTTTTGTAGGATGTTCTGTATATAATGCGTTTTGATTTATTCCCTTTCGGCGCGCGGAGATTTGCGCTTATTTGATATACCGAATATCGTTGCCCACCAGTACCAGACGGGAATAGGCACCGGCGATGCGGGAGGTGATGCGCTGGTCGTATTTTTGCGCCAGCTCGTCAAAGCCCAGGTTGGTGCTGATGACGGTGGGGCGGCTGCAAAGAATGCGGGTGTTGATGATATTGTACAGGCAGGCCACGGTATAGGCAGAGGTGTACTCGGTGCCCAAGTCGTCCAGGATCAGCAGGTCCGTATGGAGCACTCGCTCCTCCGTATATTGCAGGTTGCCGGTGCGGCCGAAATTCTCATTTTGCAGGTCGGACAGGATATTGTAGGCGGTGCCGTACTCTACGGACAGGCCCCGACCGATGGCAACATTGGCAATGGCCAGGCTCAAGTGGGTTTTGCCCAGGCCGGTCTGACCCATCAGCATCAGGTTGGCCGGCTCTCGCAAAGATACCCGCTGGGCGTAGCGATGGCAGGCCTCGGCGATCTTATCCGCCTTCGCCCGGGGCGAAATGCCGTTGTCCTCCGCCGTCTCCGGGTAATAGTTGGTGTCAAAGCTGTCAAAGGTGCAGCTGTCCAAGGGTGCCAGGCGGCGAATGGCCTCTCGCTGCAAGTCCTTGAGCAGTTCGCGCTGGCAGGTGCACATTCGGTCACCTACATAGCCGGTGTCCTTGCAGGTGGGGCACTGATAGTGGTGGGCCAGAGCGTCCGGTGCATAACCGGCAGCCACCAGCAGCCGCTCCTTTTCTCCTTGCAGGCGCAGGCTTTCCGCTTGCAGCTTGTCGATCTCCGCCTTCGCGTCTTTGGCAAAGAACGCCTTGGAGATGGAAAAGCCCACTTGCCGCAGCTGATTTTGAATTTCCTCCAGCCGGGGAACCTTGGCGCTGACCTCTGCCAAAGTGGCGGCGGTGCGCAGCTCGTCTTCTTCCCGGCGGCGATCCAGCCGGTTCAGCGCTTTTTGGTAAAGATCGGAACTATACATAGCTTCTCCTTAGAACTTAATATCCGTATTATTCATGGTGTCTCTCTTGATCTGCTCCAGGTCGTAAGAGGGCTTGCCTTGCAGACGGCCGTCGGCTTTTTTGGCCTTGGCGGCGGTAAAACTCTGTTGCTGTTCCTGCACCTGGGCGGGGGTGGTCAGCCCCTCTTTTTTCCACCGGCGCAGCACGCTGTCCATATACTTTAGCGATGGCTTGTCGGCGTTCTCTTTCATAATATCGCAGGCCAGTTGTAGCATATCTTCGCTAAAATCCCGACCCCAGTCTGCCACCATTTGGCGTTGGCGGGCGGTGGGCGACCGATGGCGAATGCCGGTCATGGCGATCACCTTGTCCCACAGCTTGTCCGTACCGCTTAGGTACAGCAGCTTTTCGTCTGCGTCTGCCACGGTGCGCACCCCGTCCTCGGACCAGGAGTTGGCCATTTTGTTAATGTAGGCCAGGTTGATGGAGCGGCCCTTTTCTTTTTCGCCACGGTAATAGCCCAGGAGCATCAGGATCACTTCCGGCGGCAGCTCGTAGTAGATGTGCATATTCACCAGCATTTCCTGTTCGGCAGTGCTGATGGTGCGCCCCAGCACGGTTTGCGCCTCGGTCAGCAGATCGGACAGGGCACTGTTTTCCCGGCACAGGGTCACAATATCCCGCGGGGTCAGCCGGGGCGGAGACAGGGTCTCTTTTTTCGGCTTTGGCGGTTCCGCTACCGGCGGGTGCACGGTCTGGCCGGCCGGCGCGCCCATAGTGGGGGGTACTTTTGTCACAACCGGGATCTGTACTGTGCTGGGCTCGGCGGGCGCAGGGGCTGCCGGGCTGTTGCCGCTTTGCAGCAGACCCTCGGCCACCCAAAAGTCCATAATACTGTCTGCGTCTCGCTCCGGGATACCCAGCGCGCCGGCCAGCTCCCGGGTGCTGAGACTGCCGCCGTGGCGCAAAAGAAGCAGCAGCGCCTGGAGTTGGTAGGCGCTGGCCAGTTTTAAGTAACGATCGGCCACGCAGGTGGGCACGGTAAACACGCCGTCCGTCCACAGGGGGCCAAAGGGGGGAATGGTGTATTGCATAGGTGGAATTTTCCTCTTTTCTGCGCCGGTGGCGCTCTGCTTTTTATTGTAGCAAATCCGCGCTCCCTTGTAAAGCCGCAAGATATGGCGGTGCCGGTAAATTCGGCCACAAGCGGGGTGGGGTATGGTGTGCAAAATGGGGTGCGCTTCTGCGCGCACCGGCACGCACGCGGGCATCGCAACAGTCCCCCGGACTGTTGCTACCCTGGCGGGTTGCCCTGTTCGAGTCTCTCAATATTATAGAACAAAAAAAGCAAGGCAAAAAGCCTTGCTTTCTTTATTGGAGCGGATTACGAGACTCACCCGGTGCACTTCTGCGCGCACCGGCACGCACGCGGGCACCGCAACAGTCCCCCGGACTGTTGCTACCCTGACGGGTTGCCCTGTTCGAGTCTCTCAATAATTGTAGAACAAAAAAAGCAAGGCAAAAAGCCTTGCTTTCTTTATTGGAGCGGATTACG